>Ga0154447_102_pt1 | contig 38510 bp, 38 predicted proteins | sample RifGroC2_FD_105640 | JGI IMG/M metagenome (GOLD analysis project Ga0154447, IMG submission 105640) | Alphaproteobacteria bacterium GWC2_42_16 | reverse complement strand
CTCACGATAGTGAGCTTTATCATCTCCATCGCGCGCATTTCCAAGGCCGATGTGAGCTTCGGCTTGCAAGGACTTGTCCCCTATCTCTCCTGCTAATCGCAGAGCCTCACGATAGTGAGCTTTATCATCTCCATCGCGCGCATTTCCAAGGCCGATGTGAGCTTCGGCTTGCAAGGACTTGTCCCCTATATCTCCTGCTAATCGCAGAGCCTTACGATAGTGATCTTTATCATCTCCATCGCGCGCATTTCCAAGGCCGATGTGAGCTTCGGCTTGCAAGGACTTGTCCCCTATATCTCCTGCTAATTGCAGAGCTGTTTCGAGCTGTGCAACCCCCTTGTATGTCTGATTATGTACATTATAGACATTTCCAAGCCATATGCGAAACCTCGCGCACCGCGGGTCGCTCTCTATAGCCTTCTCTCCATACTTAATCTTTTCAGCGCCATTATAATTTCTTGAGGCTATCTTTGCTAACCCCAAATAGCAAAATCCTTTTAAAGAAGGATCAATTTGGGGATAATTAGTTAGCCTTATGAAGATCTCTGAAGCCAATCCCCACCACTTTTTTTCAACATGCCGCAATGCTGTTGCAACCTTATACATCCCTTCTAAATCCGTAGGATTCATTTCATTCAATCTCTTCTCGAGCTGATTTACGCTTGCAATTGCTGTTCTCCTAAGAAAGCCACGGACCTCCTCTTGGTGTTTACTGGATGAAAAAGAAGGAAGGAGTTCTTCCCCTTGTGGCAGAGGGTTGTTAGTCTTATCTGGAGTCCTGACCGTGCTTTTAGTATCTGACTTTTCTTCTTCTATCCTTTGAGGAGAGCCTTGAGAATGTCGTACGGAGTCGCTTTCCTCTGGGGCAAAATGGTTGTGAATCATAGCATCGAGAGAATGATTAACAAATAATGAAAGAACTAAAAACGAAGAAGAAAAGAGAAGAGAAAATTTTAACATAACAAATCCTTTATAATAAAACTCTAATATCATCATATAAAAAGACAGCTAAAAGTCAACACCGATCTGCTACCAAAATCCTTCACCTAAATTTTAGGATGAGTTGAAGGGTGTTAAAAAAGACCTTTTTAGTTTTTGCGGCTGCATTTTTTAGAGATGCTGCCAAACCTTCTTAGAAAAAGTTAAAATGGCTCTGTTTGTTCCATAAATTGATCTTCTGAGGACGAGTTCATTTCAACCCCAGCAATCCTTCAAAATGGTTTTGTCTCCTTTCTTGGTTATGAACATAAGGGTATCTCTCTTGGTGGAGGAATGGCCAAGGCTTCTATTTTTGCCGGATGGTCTGGATAAGACCAATAATTTTAGGATGTGAGCTCACTTTAATGATAAGCCGCCGTGCATGTTGAATGACACACCCTGCAATGTGAATCAGGTGAAAGCGTAATCCTTTGGTTTCAATGGAAACAATTATTAAATATAAAGGCATTTTTAGATAACAATACATATCAAAAAGGTATTGTTGTCACTCAAGAAGAAATCGAGTCTATCAAGCTTACGGGAGACTCTTTCCATCCTGAATGGAACTATACGATAGCCCCATAATCATTTAACTTATTATTTCTCAAGCCCTAAGTCTCGGCTTCTTTGAAATTGATCTTGTGCTCTGAAAAACTACCTGATATAAGCGCTCTTACATCTAGCGAGAGCGAGGGATCATATCCCGGGCATGCCGACCTAGAATTTCCCCACCTTAGGGGAGTTGAGATATAACGTGAGAGAGTGAGAAAATGCCCAAGTTAAAGACAAAGAGTAGCGTGAAAAAGCGCTTTCGCTTAACAGCGACAGGTAAAGTGATTACAGCTCAAGCCGGCAAACGACATGGAATGCGTAAGCGTTCGCCTGAAACGAGGCGCACTGCTCGCGGCACCACAATCATGAGAGAGTGTGATGCAAAGATCGTCCGTCGTTTTATGCCCTATGGATTATAGGAGGATTGAGATATGGCACATATAAAACGTGGGACAACAGCACACGCCCGTCATAAAAAAGTTTTAAAGCTCGCCAAAGGATATCGTGGCCGCTCAAAGAGTTGCTATCGTATTGCCCTACAGCGCGTTGAGAAAGCTTTACAATATGCTTATCGCGATCGCCGCACCCGCAAGCGTGACTTCCGCGCTTTGTGGATCCAACGGATTAACGCTGGTGCGCGTGAGCACGGTATGACCTACTCAAAGTTTGTGAATGGCCTTACAAGAGCAGGTATTGAGATTGACCGGAAGGTTCTAGCGGACCTTGCAGTTCATGAGCCTATAGCTTTTAAAGAGATCGTTGCTCAAGCTCAAAAGGCTTTGGTTGTGTAATTAAACTTAGAATCTATAGTTTTAATGTTGGAATGTTAGCAGAATTTGCTGCGGTTTGAAGCTTTTTGTCTAAAGTCACAAGAGGAAGTTGTTCTTTTGTGGCAAGATCAAGATACGCTGCATCGTAAGAACTGAGGTTATAAGTCCTTGAGAGCATGAGGATATCTTTTACATCTTGAGGGGCTTCATCAACGAAGATGGGAAGTTCCAAGAGAAAATCAAGAAAAAGCAAAGAACGTGCTGTTGAAAGCCGCCCTCGTTTTTCGGCGACACTCAGGACATTAACGACCTCGAGACGCCACAAAGAGGGGACGAGAGCTTCATATTCTTGTTTCATGAGAAGATCAAGAATATGATCACCTAGAGGTGTTTTCTCATCTTCAAAACACCAGCTCATGGTGAGGGAACAGTCGAGAACAAATCGATTCACCGGCGACCTTCTTCTATCATATTTTTTATATGAAGGCCCTGAAGTTTATTTCCTTTTCTGAATTGTTTCATGGCCTCAACAGTTTCCTTAAGGGATCTTTTCCTTTGAAGAGGGGCGGGTGACATCATGGCAATAGGGACATGATGTTTTGTAATAAGGACCCTTTCTCCGCTTTTTACTTTGTTTAGGAGTTCGGATAAATGAGTTTTGGCTTCATAAGCGCTGATAGTAATCATAAGGCATCTCCATCAATATACACCAGTATAAGACTGGTTTAAAATGATGTCAACAGAAAAATATAAGACTTAAACAGTTGTTAATTCCCTACACAAGCATCCAGCAAGTATATCACAATAAACAACACATTTTGAGGGATCAGATCCAGCCTCTCTCGCCCATGAGAGTCGGATGAGTCATTGATAAAATCTCCGTTGTGTTAATGATTTCTTAACACATCCTCTTTAAGATGAAATGTGAAAATAAAATTCAAATGAACAGAAGGAGACAAATTATGAACAGGAAATTTATTTTTTTGACGACCATCTTTTCTTGTATAGCTTCAACCGCTGCAATTTCTTATACTACTAACTGTACTCAAAACTTTGAATATAAAGTTGATACCGTCATTGGAGATTCAATATACTCAGGAGATATATCCAAAGGCATTACATTAGTCCTTTCTTTAGGAGGCACTATAAAGTTTAATGATGAAAATCCAGCTGGTACGTGTCAATTCACTATGCCACCACTTTATATATATAATGTTCCTGATCCTAGTGCATGTCGAAGGTTAGCAACGACGTTAACTGAAGTTTTTAACAAGGCAATGTCTTCAGGTGACATATACGGAAAATTAGGAGATGTCGGTATGGGAGGATCTATAACTGTTTCTGATGAGCATAGAGTTATCGATGCTTGTCAACTCAACGTTCCAATAATTAGTGTTGTTGCGCCTAGATCTAAATCATAAAGAATTCTAGAGGGGGGGGCTACGCACGTTCTACAATGAAGGAAATTGAGCCTAAAAATTATTAAGCGGTTCCTAGTCTTCCTTAGGGCAAGGAGCCGCAATTTCAGGAAGAGCAGTTAGTGAGGCGGAAAAGGTTGTGCGATCTCCATACATCAACTGCTGCAAAATTTTCTGAACCTGTGGTTTAGCATCTTTCTGAAAAGTAAGCACGTAAACTTGATCATAAATATCATTATCCCAAGTCCCAGGCTCCTCAGCTCCAAAAGCCTTGATAAGAGAAGGAATATGATAATGATCCCAACAAATCAATACGGTACGATCGTTGTATTTAGGATTTGCCAAAATTTCTTTAGCAAGTTTATCAATTTGAGTGGGTTGATAAGATGTGTCTATAGGAATTTTTAAATAATCCGCAAGGGGTTTACAAGTTTGCTTACACCTTATGTAAGGCTTGGGCAGTCTTTTATAGGCTGCAAAAATATGCGTAATGGGAGGATCTTGATAAAAACTTGATTCCGAAAAATAATGGTAACCGTTCACCTAGGGTAGGCGCCCGCTTTTGTTAGGCAGCGAGTGGTAGGGAAATAGGTTTAGGATAAGAAGGCAGGAGGGAAGGAAGTTCCGTGTTGGAGAAGTGGGCTTGAATTGCCTGAGTCACAAAATCTAAGACATTACGTTTTTGTAGCTTGCAGGTGGCAACGACCGTCATGATGCGTTCAAGGTAGAGGGTGCCTCGAGAGGATTGTGTCCCGAAGCTTGTTTTTCGCCAGATGACAATTCTCCTCAACGTCTGTTCCGCAAGGTTATTGGTTGGCTCAACCCCCTCTTTATCCACAAAGGTCCAGAGGGCCTGTTTAAGTTTGAGGATTTGCTTGCACATCCCTTTGGTTTTATTGTGTTTACACTGTGTCCCTTGGGTCAGCAAATCTTCGACGTGTATTCTGATGGGTTTCATGAGTTCTTGGAATTGCATTCGAGATAAAGTGCCATCTCGAACCTTATTCCAGTGACTAAACATCTCATGAGTGAGCTCCAACAAATCTTTTCCGAGTCTCTTCGAGAGTCCTCTCCGTTCCGAGATTTTTCGAAAGTCACGCAACAGGTGAGCCCAGCAGATTTGACGGAAAATGGCGGCAAGCCAAGTGTAAGCTGACCAACGGTCCGTATTCAATATTCCTTGAAACGTCTCCCCCAAAAAGTCCTTTGCGACTTGAGACCCCCGGGAGGGGCGTATCACAAAAGCCGCAACCCGTGCCGCAATAAAAGCCCATGTCCACATTTTTTGACCGCATTCAGCATGGCTCGTTTCGTCTCCATGGACAACATCTTGTTGCGGGATAAAGTCTTTGGCTTCTTGAACAGGGAGTTCCAGAGCTTTGCTTACGATTTTTTCAGCATTAGATACAGTCCCTAAGCTGACACGGAGTCCAAAAAAGTCCTCGAGCAAAAAGGTCACATTTCTTTTGCTCATTCGGTAATCGCCCGTTAACGTCCCAATCATGGCGAGTGGACGGAGGCCTAAGAATCCTCGGGGAACACCAGGAGGAAGCTCAGCCATATGCTTTTTTCCACAGCCGCAACACGTTCCCATATACAATTGCCACTCTGTCACAAATGGCTTAATTAGGGGTAGGTCATGAACTTGATGCCTCTTGTAATCCGAGGTCGGAATCACCAAGGCTCCGCAAGGACACTCTTTCGGAGGGCTGATTTTTTCAATTTTATCGACTGACTCAAGGGGCAAATAGTCTTGACTCACGCCTCGGTGTCCTGGTTGTCCACCTTGTTTGCGTTTGTTTTTTCCCTTTTTCTTCTTCTTTTTTGGCTCCTCTTTTTTGAACCCATCGCTGGAAGGAGGTTTTGAGGAGTTCTTTGAATTCGTCTTCAGCTTTTCCTCTAACTCTTCGATCTTCTGTTTGAGGAGTGCAATCTCTTGCCTTTGCGCCTCAATGATCTGCGTGATGATCAGCCTAACATTCGGATCAGCAATAGCCTCTAGAGATGGCCCAAGTTTTTCTAAGATGCTTTTGGTGTCTGTAGGGGTCACTGAATAAAAGCCCGTGTTATTAACTTTGAAACACTATAGCACAGCTTTTTAAATCAAAATTTTTGCCTCTTAAAGGCCGCACACTGACGTTTTAGAATTTTTGCCTCGCCTCGGGTATATCTACTACGTTAACCCCTCTCAAAACTTCCCTGAGCCTCTTGTTATGCTCATATAATACAAACACATTAAAACACACAGCATCTCAAATTTTTACCAAAAATACCGTCAAGCTTTATTGCTTATCCATTGCATATTTGTGTAAAAATTCCCCAATTGTATCATTATTGCAACGCATGCTAGGGGGTACGTGAACGGTTACAAATAATGAACAAAGGCAGAGGCGCGTTCTAAGCCTTGCAACGATAAACAAAGTCCTCCAGGAACTTTATTTGCATGGCGGATGATCACAACTTTACTGGGTGTTGCATTGAGGCTTGGTTCGAGACTTAATACAAAAGAGCATAGGAAAAGGAAAAGAATTTTTTTCATCTAAAGGTCTGCTTAAACTTTACGCGATCGTTTTTTTGTTTTTTTCTTTGATTTATAAGGTGGTTTTTTGGCTTTTATCTTAGCTTTTTTAAGTTTTGCTTTTGCTGGTGCCTTTGGTTGATACAGGGTTGGTTGGGCTTCATCCAAGACATTCAAAATATCGTCAACAGAATTGTATTTCCCATGGAGAATCTTAATTTTTCCTTCGCCTGTCAAATATGTGGCTTGGCGTATGTTTGGAGCAGGAGACGAAGTAGTTGGGCCTAAGGTATGGATTATATCATCAATGGAATCAAAATAATCTCCTTCTTTAAAGGTCTTTTTTCTTGCGAGTTTAGCGTGGGTGGTTTCAAGGAGCTTGATCATTTTTTGGTTTCGAGATTTTGCGGTTTCTCCTCCTAAAACTACAGCAATAATGCGGTTATTACCTCGCACCATGGAGGCTGCTAAATTAAAGCCTGAGGCATTCGTAAAACCCGTCTTTATGCCATCAACGCCCTCCACCTTTCCCAAAAGCTTGTTGTGATTTCCATGCACAACGCCTTTGTAGACAAATTCCTCTGTTTTAAAAAGGTGAAAAAAATCTGGGAAATGCTTGTAAAGACAGCGTGAAAGAGTTGCCATGTCCCGCGCTGTTGTGACTTGTTGCATGTTGGGTAAGCCAGAGGCGTTTTTAAAAATAGTTTCGGTCATCCCTAATTTATGCGCTTGTGTGGTCATAAGTTGAGCAAATCTAACTTCTGAACCTCCAAGAGCTTCTGCTAAAACGACAGCGGCATCATTGGCTGACTTTGTGATGAGGCCCAAAATCGCTTGCCGCACCGTAAGCGTTGTTCCGGGCTTAAGACCAAGCTTAGAGGGTGCTTGTTTTGCTGCATGGGCTGAGACGCGTAAGTTTTGAAGAGGCGTGAGCTTTTTTTCCTTTATGGCTTTAAAGGTGAGATAAAGGGTCATCATCTTTGTAAGAGAAGCAGGGTGGGTGATCTCATCTGCATTTTGCTCATGATAGACCTCTCCTGTTTCTGCACAAATAGCAATCGATGCGCTTTTCCGCGCCCAGCTCTCGGGGATTAGGAGAAGAACGAAAAGGAGGCAAAGAGAAATGACTTTTGTTAATTTTGTTTTTGTTTGATGCATTCCGCTCCTTCTATTTCAAATTTTACGAGAACTTTATTGATTTATTCCATATGATTTTGGAGGTTTTGTCTAGAGGCCGCTCACATTTTTTATTGCTCCTCGTCCATTTCATTGCTAGGTTTGAGAGCGAGAGAAGTTCAAATCTCGAGCCCAATAGGGAGGAGCAAATATGATTGTCGTTTTCGGCTCTCTTAACATGGACATGATGATGGTGCTTGAAAAGTTGCCTCGTCCAGGAGATACGGTGTTGTGCCCAAGTTATGAATTAAGCCCAGGAGGAAAGGGGTCAAATCAAGCGGTAGCTGCAGCAAAAGCAGGAGCTGAAGTGAAGCTTTTTGGAAGAGTTGGGGAGGATGAATTTGGCCGCATTTTGTTAGATTCTCTAAGTAAGACAGGTGTTGACCTGGTGGGCATTAGTAAAAGCTCGGACTTGCCAACAGGATGTGCGACTGTGTGCGTTGATGAGCTTGGGGAAAATTTAATTATTGTTGCAACAGGGGCTAATCTTGAAAATCAGCAGTCGGAAATTCCCAATTTTCTCTTGGCCAAGGGAACAACTCTCTTGTTGCAGATGGAAACGAGCGTTGATGAGAATTGGAAGTTAATTCGCCGGGCTAGAAAATTTGGGGCGCGCATCATGTTGAATTTAGCGCCATCCGATTCTATACCTAATGAAATTCTTGATTGTATTGATGTTTTGGTTATGAATGAGAGAGAGGCAACTCGATTAGGACTTCATTTAGGATTCGATATAATTTCTCCTAAAATTGTGGCAAAAAGGGTGGCTGCAAACTTTGATTTAACTTGTGTTGTGACCCTGGGAAAAGAGGGGGCAGTTGCTTGTATGCCCGAAGGGACATGGGAAGTCGGAGCCTTACAAGGCGAAGTTGTTGACACCACCGCTGCGGGGGATGCATTTGTCGGTGTTTTAGCAGCAAGCCTTGATGAGGGAATAGAGTTGTCGATTGCCCTTAAAAGAGCCTCAATTGCTGGGAGCCTTACCTGTTTGACGAAAGGAGCCCAAGGGAGCCTTCCCACTTTGAAGGATATTGAAGATAATCTTAAAAACATAAACATCCCTCGCCGAAGTGCATGAAGAGCTCAGTTAAAAAAAAGAGGTCTTCATTCCTGATTTGGAAAGACTCCCCCCAACTCTATCGCGACTTTGAAAGTCTTTTAAGACAAGAGGAAGGGGTTTTAATCAAAGCTTTCTTAAAGAATCTCAAAGGCTTTGAGGCAAAGATTCCTTCCATTCAAGATCAAGCCCGAAAGTGGATCGAAGCCGTGCGAGCTATGCCCATGAGCTTCTTTAGTATTCAGCGATTTCTGCAAGCCTTTCCTTTAAGCAAACCCGAGGGACGTTCCTTAATGGCATTGTCAGAAGCTTTTATGCGCATTCCTGATGCGCATACAGCGGCACTTCTTTTGGAAGATAAACTCTCCCAGATTGATTGGGAAAAAATTAAGGTTCAAGACGATAGGCTTCTTAAGCTTTCTCGATGGGGTCTTAAAACGATGAGTGCTTTACAGGGCTCTTCCCTGGAACTGCTTGTTCAGCCCATAAACTTGGCAATATTCAAAGCTTTTATGCACATTTTGGGAAGAGAATTTATTATCGGTCGCACTATCGAAACAGCTTTAAAACAAAGGTTGAGGACACCTCAGGATCGTTTTTCCTTTGATATGTTAGGTGAGGGGGCGCGTACGGCCTCCATGGCCAAGGTCTATAAGAAAGTCTATTCTCATGCTATCGAGGTTTTAAGAAGGCAAAAAGGGAGTGCAAATACCCCTTACGAAAGGGATAGTATTTCCATCAAGCTTTCTGCCCTACATCCTCATTATGCCCTTTCTCATTATAACGAGGTTATGACAGAGCTTCTCCCCGATTTAATTGACCTCTGCCAGCATGCCCAAGAGGCGGGGATAGCGTTGACTATTGATGCGGAAGAAGCGGCTCGTCTCGAGCTCTCCCTTGATTTGATAAAAGGTGTTCTTGAAACTAAAGCCCTTCAGAATTGGGACGGCTTTGGCCTTGCAGTTCAAGCTTACCAAACACGCGCTCCTGCAGTAATTCATTGGGCCCAAGAATTAGCCCAAGCGAAGAAAATGCCGCTTATGGTGCGTCTTGTAAAAGGAGCTTATTGGGATACGGAGATTAAAATTGCTCAAGTGGGGGGGTATTCTAACTATCCCGTGTTTACGCGGAAAGCCGCAACAGATCTGTCTTATCTTGCTTGTGCCAAACATTTGCTAAAAGCACAGGGCCTCCTTTTTCCTCAATTTGCAACCCACAATGCTACGACAGTGGCAGCTATCCTTGAGATGACAGAGTCACGGACAGATATAGAGTTTCAGCGTCTGCAAGGCATGGGAGAGGAGCTTTACAAGACTGTGCGGAAAACCCATCATGTTCCTGTGCGTGTCTATGCCCCTGTGGGTGATGATCGGAATTTATTGCCTTATCTTGTCCGGCGTCTCTTAGAAAATGGGGCCAATTCTTCTTTTGTTCATAAGATCTATAACAAAAATGTTTCGCTCAACAAGGTTGCAGAGGATCCTCTCACTTTCTTTGAAGCTCACGCGCTTGGTAAGCATCCCAGGATACCTCTCCCCAAAGACTTATATGGTTCAACACGTAAAAACTCTCGAGGCTATGATATGAGTAATCGTCAGACCTTAGATACCTTAAAGGATGAAATTGAAAAGGCAAAAGGTACTTATGGCGTTCATAAGGAAAACACACTTCAAGATCTTGAGGGCGCCTTAAAAGAAGCCTCAAACCATTGGGAAGCTTGGGATAAGGTTTCTGTTCTAAAGCGGGCGGAGATTTTAAAGCGTACGGCTGACCTCCTGGAAGAGAGGCGAGGGCTCTTTTTAGGGCTTTTGATTCAGGAAGCCAAAAAGACCCTACCCGATGCGGTGGCGGAGTTACGAGAAGCTGCGGACTTTTGTCGCTATTATGCGGAGGAATCCTTGAAACATTTTAAAGCCCCCCAAACTCTTTCTGGCGCAACCGGAGAGTTGAACCAGCTTATTCTTAGGGGACGCGGTGTTTTTGCGTGCATTAGCCCTTGGAACTTTCCCCTTGCCATTTTTATGGGGCAAGTGACAGCTGCTCTTGTGTCAGGAAATGCGGTCATTGCAAAACCAGCCACCCCGACCCCCCTGATCGCCTGGCATGGAATTCAAGCACTCTATGATGCGGGCGTGCCCAAGGAAGTGCTACATTTCCTTCATGGACCTAGCAAGATCTTTGGCGCGCCTTTGATTAAGGACTTGCGCATCAGCGGCGTTGTTTTTACAGGATCAACCTCAACGGCCCAAGGTATACAGAAAATCTTGGCAGAAAGGGGAGGGCCCATTGTTCCCTTTATCGCTGAAACAGGTGGCTTAAATGCCATGATTGTGGACTCCTCCGCCCTTATTGAGCAGGTGGTGGATGATGTGATTGTGTCCGCCTTTCAAAGCGCGGGGCAGCGCTGTTCATCTTTGCGCATTCTTTATATTCAAGAGGATATTTATGAGCAGGTCCTCTCCATGCTTCGCGAGGCTATGGAAAACCTGACTATTGGGGATCCTGGGCTCCTGTCAACGGATGTAGGTCCTGTGATTAACGAGGAAGCGCGGGAGGATATCGAAGCTTATATAAAAATCCATCAACCTTTGGCGCGGACGCCTCTGCCCAAGCTTAAGGGAAGCTTTGTGGCTCCAACCCTTATTGAACTTAAAGGGATAGAGGATCTTTCAAAGGAGGTGTTTGGTCCCGTGCTTCATGTAGCGTCCTTTAAAGCTAAGGACCTTGAAAAAGTGATTGCGGCCATCAATCACAAGGGCTATGGGCTCACCATGGGCCTTGAGAGCCGCATTGAAAAGACAATTGAAAAAGTGCGCTTAAAAGCACGTGTTGGAAACCTTTACGTGAATCGTAGCATGATTGGGGCCGTTGTTGGTGTTCAACCTTTTGGCGGCGAAGGTCTTTCTGGGACGGGTCCTAAAGCTGGTGGCCCTTATTATCTCCCGCGCTTTGCGGTGGAACGTACCTTCAGCTACAACACCATGGCCAGCGGGGGGAATGTGGCGCTCTTGAATTTAGAGGAGTGACCTTTGGGCGTCGTAATATTTTATTTGGGGGGATTACGTGAAAACAAAATATTTTTCTCAACTCAACGTTGAATCGTTTTTAGGTTGAACTAATTTTAAGGAGTGAGGGCCCTTCCTGGGGGGGGGACAAAGGGCTTGACTTTGGCCTCTAATGACGCAAAGTTATGATGAAATCTCAACTAATTCTTTAGGATCAATGCGGCAAAAACTGGCAAAATATTTTCCCATCATTTTATGCCTTGCCATTGCCTATGGTCTTGTTTTTTACCTCTCTATAAAACAGCACACGCCTCTGCAAGATGTAGAAGCCTTGGACTCTTCTGATGTTAAAAGAGGAGCTGAAGGGGGAGAAGAAGCTAATGGACCTTTTGATGAAACCCTTACCATCTCCTCAGGCGACACGCTTGCTGGTATTCTAGAGCGTTTGGGCATTCCTCGTACTCAAGCTCATGAGGCCATTGAGGCCTTGGCAACGGTTTATAACCCTAAAGACTTAAAAGTCGACCAAGAAATATACGTTATTTATGATACTCAAGTTGAAGGGGAGGGGTATGATCTTAAGTTTCTACGGATACGGACAGATCTTGAAAATGATATAGAGCTTGTCCGCACGGGTGGCGGGTTGTTTCAAGCCACAAAATATAAGAAGGAGCTCAAGCATGCTTATGTGGAGGTGGAGGGAGATATAAAAGTTAGTCTTTATGTCGATGCTTTACGGGCAGGGGCCTCTCCAAAAATGCTTTATGATATGATTAAGGCTTTTAGTTATGATGTTGATTTTCAAAGGGATATTCAGCCGGGAACAACATTTTCACTCTTTTACGATACCTATAAGGATGAGGAATCGGGGTTAGAAAGAGCTGGGGAGCTTTTGTCGGCACGGCTTGTTATTGAGGATAAGCCTTATGAAATCTTCCGTTTCCAACCCCCAGGAGGTGTTCCAGGGTTTTATACATCTAAGGGAGAAGCTATTCAAAAGGCTCTTTTAAGAACACCGATAGATGGGGCGCGTATTAATTCAGGCTTTGGGAACCGCAAGCATCCCATTCAAGGATATACTAAAATGCATACAGGTGTTGATTTTGGAGCCCCGAAAGGAACTCCTATTATGGCTGCAGGCGATGGCGTTGTAGAACGGTGCAATCATTTTGGCGGCTATGGAAACTATATTTGTATTCGCCACAATGGAAATACGAAAACTGCCTATGCCCATCTGAGCCGTTATGCCAAAGGTGTTTCAAGGGGAGGGAAGGTGCGGCAGGGCCAAATCATAGGCTATGTGGGTACAACGGGTAATTCCACGGGGCCTCATCTCCATTTTGAGTTGATTCAAAATGGAAAACGTGTGAATCCCAAGAAGGTGACTCAGCTGCCCAAATCCAAACTCCTCGGAACAGCATTAACAAAATACAAATCTTTTATAACGAAAATTGAGAAAATAAAAACAGATCTCAAAAAGCCTGAAATGCGTCTTAAAGCTGATTCTAATTCAATTCCTGCCTCATTGGGAGGAGCGTAAATGGCGTCCCCAGCGGGATTCGAACCCGCGTTGTTGCCGTGAAAGGGCAGCGTCCTAGGCCTCTAGACGATGGGGACAGGTGTGGATTTATTTACAGTGTGTTCCTTATAAAATCAAGAAAAATAAGTTCTAATGTATAGGTTTAGTACATACGAGTTCCCATGATGCATTAACAGCCATGTGTTCCCTCGACTGATATCCAAAAAATTATTGACTTTGGTAGAATAAATGCCAATGATCTTTCGGCTGCCTTTAGTCGATTAGTTTAATGTTATCAACGGAGTATGGGAGCTGGACTCATGTTACAGAAGTTTTGGTATTATGCGCTCCTCGCTTTTTTATTTTGTGGTACTATGGCACATTCTATGATGCAGGAAGAAGATAAGGAGGATGTAAGCCGCCAACCCACGGAAAAAAAAAGAAAAAGGAAAGACCCATCCCTTGATAAGGAAAAATCTGTAAGTATAAGTGATCGGGTAAAAGAAAAAAAAGAATCCCCCCTGAGCAAGGAGGAGGCGTCCATGCGGCTGAAGCCGGCCATACTCATTGTTGATGATAACGAGTTATGTCGTATACTACTCCAAAGGCTTCTTGAAGAGATTCCGGGTTTAAAAGATCGATACGACGTCATAACGGCCAACGATGGTGACGAAGCTTTGCTTGCTATAAATAACCGCCAATTTAGTCTTGTTTGTATGGATTACCGCATGCAACGAATGATGGGTGATGAAGCTACAGAAAAAATACGTACAGAGCACTCTAAAGAAGTACTTCCCATCTTTGCAATTTCATCAGACGAAGAGTTCGCAAGAAAAAAATTTTTCAAGGCGGGAATTGACCGATTTTTTGAAAAACCTTTAATAGGTGATATCAAAAGGGATTTAATAAAAGCTGTTCGCGAAACACTTCTATTGGTGTAAACGGACCCATTGTCACTGCTGTCCGGTGAACAGTGATCTTTCTTTTTAAAAATGTGAACCCCAGAAAGTGGAGTGTTGCCGAAGCAGGCTACAAATGACATGAATTTACGAACACCCTATCGACAAAAAAGTGTGAAATATCGTAGTGTTATGAGCTTAGAGCTTTAAGGCTTTTTATGGCATCACAGATTGAAAGAGGGACTTCCTATGAAAAGAATTGGCATTTTAACAGGTGGGGGCGATTGTGCTGGATTAAATGCTATTATTCGTGCCGTTACATTAAGGGCTATTCAAGAATATGGGTGGGAAGTCTATGGCATTTACCAAGGGACCCATGGTTTGTTAAGGCGTCCTGTGGGGGCGATGAAACTTGATCTTTCTTTCTGTACAGGAAACCTCCTTCGTCAAGGGGGAACGATTTTAGGATCAACAAATAAAGGCGATCCCTTTGTCTATCCTATGACAGATGGCACTTTTAAGGATGTTTCCATGGATGTGATTGAAGGGTATCATCTTCTTCGATTGGATGCTCTTATTGGAATCGGCGGAGATGGGAGTCAAGATATCCTCAGGCGCCTTGCTCAACGAGGAAATTTGAATTTGGTAACTATTCCTAAAACTATCGATGATGATCTGAGTCATACAGAGCATTCTATTGGTTTTATGACTGCCGTTGATGTGGCAACAGAAGCACTCGACCGCCTTCAACCAACAGCAGCCAGTCATGATCGTGTGATGATTTTAGAAGTTATGGGCCGTGATGCAGGACATATTGCCTTAGCAACAGGAATTGCGGGGGGAGCGGATATTATTTTGATTCCGGAAATTCCTTATCAAATGGCGGTTGTCGCTCATAGAATTAATTCTATTCGAGAACAGGGACGAAATTTTGCCCTTATGGTTGTTTCAGAGGCCGTAGGTACTGAAACTGGTGAGAAAGCAAAAGTGATGGATAGGGAGGGACGTGCTCGGTATGGCGGAATTTCACAGTATTTGGCGGATAGGGTAACAGACCTAACAGGAGCTGAAACACGCTTCACCGTTTTAGGACACGTTCAGCGTGGTGGACAGCCCATTTTCCAAGATCGGGTCTTGGCCTCAGTTTTTGGAGTTCATGCCGTGGATTTAGTGGCTCAAGGAAAATTTGATCGAATGGTCGCCTGGCAAAACCGCAAGGTGGTTGATGTTCCCATTCAACAGGCCATTGGTGGATATCAAGCCGTTGATGTTAAGGGCTCTCTGGTAAACACAGCGCGGGGTTTGGGAATCTATTTTGGAGATGAGAAAAACTAAAAATCTTATTTGAGAAATGCAGAACTTGTGGTTCAATGGCTCATTAATAACAACCTTAAGGAAAGGTGGGAGCTTGATGACCGCACCCCTCATGCCAAAAGCGACAGCCATTTGGCTTATTGACAACACAACACTAACCTTTGAGCAAATTGGTACTTTTTGTCATTTGCATCCTTTAGAAGTTCAAGCCATCGCAGATGAGGAAGTTATCGTTGGGATGGTTGGCCATGATCCTATAACGTCGGGTCAACTTACCATCGATGAGATTGAGAGATGTCAAGCCGACCCCCAAGCTCGCCTTCAGTTGTCCGCTAACATTCATGCGGAAAAGAAGAAAAAAAAGGCAAAATATACGCCGGTGGCCTTGCGGCACGTCAAGCCAAATGGGATCGCATGGCTTTTGCGGGAAATCTCACAAATTACGGATGCGGATATTATTCGTCTTTTGGGAACAACAAAGGCGACGATTCAAGCAATCCGCACAAAAACCCATAAAAGCATCAATGAAATTAAGCCTGAGAATCCTGCCCATTTGGGGCTGTGTGCCCTTGAAGAGCTCAACAAACTTCTCAAAAAATATGGTCTATGACATTTGAGGTGGCGTTAAAAATTTTTCTGGGGGTTGCCTTGTTAGCAACAGCTGGGGCTTTGGTTTTGGGGCTGTTTCATATGTTTAGGGATGGAAAGGAAGCCAGCGAAAAAAGCAATAAAATGATGCGCTGGCGTATTGTTTTTCAAGCCATTGCCATTCTTATTTTTTCAGCCCTCATCTTTTTAAAGGTTCATTAAATGGTACAACTCACACGGATTTATACCAAAGGAGGAGATAAGGGAAAAACATCCCTGGGATCAGGCAACCGTCTTTCAAAATCTTCCTTGCATATTGCAGCGATAGGTGATGTGGATGAAGCAAATTCAGCCATAGGTGTGGCACGTCTTTATGCTGAAGGTGAGGTTGATCTCCTTCTTTTTCATATACAAAATGACCTTTTTGATGTGGGTGCAGACCTTTGCATGCCTCTCGACAATCAGCCTGAGGACGGCTTGCGTATTGTTTCTTCTCAGGTAAGTTTTTTAGAGGAGAAAATCGACTTCTTTAATAAGACCCTGTCACCACTTAAGTCCTTTGTTTTGCCAGGAGGATCCTCCCTCTCTGCTGCCCTTCACCAAGCACGTGCTGTTGTGAGGCGGGCTGAAAGGAGCATTTGTGGATTGCACGAAAAAGAAGGGGTGAATGAGGTAATCATTCACTACATGAATCGGCTATCTGACTTGCTTTTTGTTATGGCACGTTATGATAATCACCAGCACAGTGGGGACATTTTATGGGTTCCTGGGGCCCATCGTTAACCTTAATAGGGCTGTGCGCCAAAATAAGGATGACTAAACTCTATGAAAGTCTTAGTTACTATTAAACGTGTGATTGATTATAGCGTCAAAGTTCGTGTGAAGCGCGATGGTAGCGGTATTGACTTTTCAGGCGTAAAGATGTCTTTGAATCCCTTTGATGAAATTGCTGTTGAAGAAGCCATCCGCCAAAAAGAAAAGGGCAAAGCTTCCGAGATTGTTGTCGTTTCTATCGGAGAAAAGGACTGCCAAGAGACGTTGCGTGCGGCTCTGGCCTTAGGCGCGGATCGTGCCATTCATGTGAAAACGTCTCTCGAAACCCAGCCTTTAGGTGTTGCAAAAGTGCTTAAAGTTCTGGTTGAACGAGAGAAGCCAGAGCTTGTTATTTTAGGTAAGCAAGCCATTGACGATGATTGTAACCAAACAGGGCAAATGCTCTCGGCTCTTCTGAACTGGCCGCAAGGTACCTTTGTTTCAAAACTCGAGGTCATGAAAGATAAAATTCGGGTCGTTCGTGAGGTGGATGGAGGGCTTGAGACCTTGGATATGCCCTTACCTGCTATTGTGACAACGGATCTTCGTTTAAATGAGCCGCGCTACGCGACCCTTCCCAATATCATGAAAGCAAAACAAAAACCTCTTGAAGAAATTTCCGCCATAAGTTTGAACGTGGATTTAACCCCACATCTCAAAACGCTTCATGTTAAAGAACCTCCAAAGCGGAAGGCAGGAGTTAAGGTTAAAACCGTTGATGAACTACTTGATAAGCTTCAAAAGGAAGCGAAGGTATTTTAATGGCGCTTCTTCTCATTGCAGAACATACTCAAAACACGCTCACGCCAGGAACTTTAGCGACCTTAACGGCAGCCCAAAGTTTTTCAATGCCTATTCATATGGTTCTCTTTGGGAAGGATTGTCAAAAGGTTGCGGAAAAAGCGCGTTCTTTTAAGAATGTGAAAAAGGTTTTAAAAGTTGAAAACCCTCTCCTCGAACACATGGTTGCAGAGGTGGCAACCCCCACACTTATGGAGCTAGCTAAGGATTATGACTATATATTGGCTTCCTCATCTACCTATGGAAAAAATCTTTTGCCGCGGTTGGCGGCTCTTCTCAATGTGGCCCAGATTTCCGATGTGGTTGAGATCCAAGGAAAAGATATCTTTTTAAGACCGATTTACGCTGGGAATGCTTTGGCCATGGTTAAATCAGAAGATGCCATAAAAATTCTAACGATTCGTGCCACAGCCTTTGAAAAAGCATTGCCTGATTTATCTAAGGCGGCCATTGAAACCTATGCCTTTAAACCGCCCATGGGGGCCGTTTCTACTTTTGTTAAAATGGAGGAAAGTCGGTCTGAACGTCCTGAATTGACAGCAGCATCCACCGTTGTGTCAGGAGGGCGTGGTTTTCAGAGCAAGGAGAAATTCGCACTTCTTGAGGAGTTGGCGGATGTGTTGGGGGCAGCCATAGGAGCTTCTCGGGCCGCAGTGGATGCAGGGTTTGTTCCCAATGATTTTCAAGTCGGCCAAACGGGCAAAATCGTTGCTCCTGACCTTTACATTGCCATCGGGATTTCAGGTGCCATTCAACACCTTGCTGGCATGAAAGATAGCAAAGTTATTGTAGCGATTAATAAGGATCCAGAAGCTCCCATCTTTCAAGTAGCCGATTATGGACTTGTTGGGGATCTCTTCGTTCTTCTGCCGGAACTTATTACAAAAGCCAAAGAAATCTTGAGGCGTAATAAAGAAAAACAATAACAAGCCTATGTATGTTTCTTAAAAATGATTGGTAAGATCCTATTTATTCCCTATGATGAGGAAGAGATCAAAAGAATGAGGCAAATTAAGTGATTGAAAACATAGGAATTGTTGGAGCGGGGCAAATGGGCGTTGGAATTGCTCACGTTTGTCTCTTGGCGGGATATAAAGTCTTTTTAAGTGATGTTTCCCAACCTCTTGTTCAACAGGGACGGGAAACCATTGATCGACAGATGGAACGCCAAATAGCTCGAAAAAAGTTACACGATAAGGAAAAGGAAGAAGCTTTAGCTCGTCTTAAAACTTTTGTGGGGCTTGAGGGTTTTGAAAAGTGTGACTTGGTGATTGAAGCTGTCATCGAAAATGAGGAAATCAAAAAAGACGTTTTTATGAAGCTCTGCCCCCTGTTGTCTAAGCATTGCTTGCTGGCCACAAATACCTCTTCCCTTTCAATCACAGCTCTCGCGCACAGTACAGATCGCCCCGACAAATTTATGGGGATGCATTTCATGCACCCAGTTCCTGTGATGCAACTTGTGGAGCTCATTAGAGGAATTACCACATCCAATGGCACCTTTAGTGCCATCCGAGACGTAACAAAACGCCTTGGAAAGCAATCTATTGTTTCAGAAGATTATCCGGGATTTATCACAAATCGCATTCTAATGCCCATGATCAATGAAGCCATCTACGCTCTTTTTGAAGGTGTGGGAACCATTGAGGCCATTGACAAAGGCATGCATTTAGGAGCAAATCATCCTATGGGTCCTTTAGAACTTGCGGATTTGATTGGGCTCGATACCTGTGCTTTTATTATGAATGTCCTCTACGAAGAAAGAGGAGAAAGCAAATACAAACCGTGTCCTCTTTTGACAAAATATGTTGAGGCAGGCTGGTTAGGGCGTAAAGCCAAGCGTGGTTTTTATGATTATACGGGAGATCAACCCGTTCCCACACGATAGGAGATCTTATGACATCCCTTGAAACAATGAGTTTTGAAGAAGCTCTCCAGGAGCTAGAAACAATTGTTCGGCGTCTCGAAGAAGGGAAAACAAACTTGGATGAGGCAATCAATGTCTATGAAAGAGGAGCTGCCCTGAGGGCCCATTGTGAGAAAAAGTTAAAGGACGCGCGCATGCGCGTTGAAAAAATTGTGGTGAATTCTGATGGTACAATTGAAACGAAACCTAGCCCCTTTGAGGGATGAGCCTTTTGAACAGCAGCTAAAGTCTGTTGCAGCGCAAGTTGAAGATGTTCTTGATCACATCCTTTCTCCTCCAACAACTCGCCTTCATGAGGCGATGCGGTACAGCGTTCTGGGCGGAGGAAAGCGTTTGCGGGCGTTTTTGGTTTATGCCACCTCACACCTTTATTCTGTACCCCTTGAGATTGCTTTAAAAACAGGAGCTGCTCTTGAAATCGTCCATGCGTATTCTTTGGTCCACGATGATTTGCCAGCCATGGATGATGCAACTTTAAGGCGAAATAAGCCTACTTGTCATAAGGCTTATGGAGAGGCCACCGCAGTCCTTGTGGGAGATGCTTTAATTCCCCTTGCTTTTGAGATGCTTTCATCATTGCCACTATCAAAGGCGGCCCGTTTGGTGTTGATCAAGGCTCTTTCGAAGGTCATTGGTTCCCAAGGCCTTGTGGCGGGACAAATGATGGACTTAGGTCAAGAGGGTCCAAAAACAAATGTGAAAGATTTACTCGAACTTCAACGACTTAAAACAGGCTTATTATTTAGCTTTGCAACAGAGGCCGGAGCTTTCTTAGGTGGAGCGCCTCTAAAAGATCGTGAGGCTCTCAAGAACTTTGGTCTTCTTTTTGGTCAGATGTTCCAGATGGTGGATGATTGGCTAGATGGATGTGCGGCTGAAAAAGTAACAGGAAAATCTGCTCAGCAGGATAAAGATAAGGTGACTTTTCTTTCTCTATTGGGCCCAACGGTTCTGCAGGAACAAGCTAAAAAAACCTTAGAAGAAGCACTCGAAGTGATAGCTCCTTTTAGCGAAAAAGCAGATCTTTTGAAAGAGGCAGGCTATTACGCTTTTCGTTGTGCGAAATAATTTCTATTGACCCCTCTCTGTTCTCTGGGCAAAGTGCAGATACGTTAAATGATATGTAGACTGCCAATGCTTCGCTTTTTAAGCTGGACACTTACACTCGTCTTTATCCTTGCCGTAATGGGGGCTTTGGGGACGCTTTCCATCCTTTATTATTTTGGCCGAGGGCTTCCTGATTATGAACAGTTGGCTCAATATGAACCTCCCGTTGTGAGCCGTTTTTATGCAAGTGATGGGCGTCTTTTCGCTGAATATGCAACTGAAAAAAGAGTATTCGTACCCATTGAAACGATCCCCAAGCGTGTTATTCACGCCTTCCTTGCTGCAGAAGATAAGAATTTTTTTGAACATCCTGGTTTTGATATCTTTGGGATTGTTCGGGCGGCCTTTGTCAACATGAGCCAGATGGGAACGAACAAGAGGCTAAAAGGGGCTTCAACGATCACCCAACAGGTTGCCAAAAACCTTCTTCTTACTAACATAGCGAATCAAGCCTCCTATGAGCGCAAAATCAAGGAAGCAATTTTAGCGTTTCGTATTGAAACAATCCTCAGTAAAAACCGCATTCTTGAGATTTATTTGAACGAAATTTTTTTAGGCGCGGGATCTTATGGAGTCGCATCTGCGGCCTTAAACTATTTTAATAAATCTCTTGATGAGCTCACCATTGCAGAAGCGGCCTTTTTAGCGGCCTTACCGAAAGCGCCTACCCGCTACAATCCAAAGACCAATTATGAGATGTCGAAAGGGCGCAGGGATTGGGTTATTACACGTATGTATGAGGATGGCACGATTACCCTTGATGAGGCGGTTGCTTCTAAAAATTCTCCGATCGAACTCAACAAGCCTGATTCAACCCAAGTTATTAAAGCCGATTATTTTGCAGAAGAAGTGCGTCGTCAGTTGCTCGCGAAGTACGGTGAATCTGCCGTTTACAAAGGAGGATTGACAATCCGTACCACAGTTGATCATCGCCTTCAAAAAATTTCGGATTGGGTTCTTCGTAGGGGGTTGATTGCTTATGATCGTCGCCATGGTTGGCGGGGAGCTTATATGTCCCTTGATCCGCATGAAATTACAAAGGATTCCTGGAAAGAAAAACTGGATGCTATTCCAACACCTCCTGGGCTTGGTCAATGGCAGATAGCCCTTGTCTTAAAAATCTCAGAAAAGGGAGCCACTATTGGTTTGAAGTCCGGGGAGGAGGGAACGATTACCTTCTCAGAGCTGACGTGGGCCAGAAAACATGTTCCTCTCTTAACCGAGAGCGAAAAGAAAACAGAGGTTTTTGTGGGGCCACCCATTTCCCATCCCCAAGAGGTTTTAAAAGTAGGAGATGTGGTCTTTGTTGAAGCTTTGTCCGGAAAGGAAAAAACCTACAGTCTTCAACAAATTCCAGCTGTAAGTGGTGCTTTCATCGCCATGGATCCTCATACGGGACGTGTTTTGGCCATGTCGGGCGGATTTAGCTTTGAAGCCAGTCCATTTAACCGCGTAACACAGGCTCACCGGCAACCAGGATCCGCGATTAAACCATTTGTGTATCTGACAGCAATGGAGAGAGGATTTTCTCCAGCAACCATTGTCTCTGACTCGCCCATTTCAATTGCCATGGGCTATGGCCTTGGAATTTATAACCCTAAAAATGTGACCTCCCACTATTATGGCGCTGTTCCTCTTCGTATAGGCCTCCAAAAATCCTTAAATATGATGACAATTCGCCTGGTGCATCAATATGTGGGGATGAAGCCCGTTGCTGCTATGATTGAAAAATTTGGTGTGATTGATCACGTTCCTATGCAGATTGCAATGGCCTTAGGAGCGGGCGAAACGACGCTTTTACGTTTGGCAACGGCCTATGCCATGCTGGCGAATGGAGGGAAACAACTTGTACCTACCCTTATCGATCGTGTGCAAGATCGTTATGGCAAAACCTTATTTGCAGCGGATTCTCGGATTTGTGTAAATTGTAATAATGTTACATGGAGCAATCAGCCTTCGCCCGCGATTGTTGACCATCGCCAGCAACTGGCTGATCCTCGGAGTATTTATCAAATCACCTCTATGCTTGAAGGAGCCGTGAGGGCAGGTTCTGCACAACGTGCAAAGGTTTTGGAAAAAATATTGGCGGCGAAAACAGGAACTACTAATGATGAAAAGGATGCTTGGACGTTTGCATATACACCAGACCTTGTGGTTGGAACCTATGTAGGTTTTGATAACCCCCATTGCCTCGGCCATATGGAAGGAGGAGCGCGGGTGGCTCTTCCTTTGATCGTTGAATTCCTTGATAAAGCGCTAAAGGACGTTCCCAATAAGCCTTTCAAAATGCCGCCTGGGATGAAGCTTGTTCGTATGCATGAAATGACTGGTCGGCCTGCGCAGGGAGGAGGAGCGGGTATTATTTACGAAGCATTGAAGGTTAATCAAGATCTTCGGAATTATTCTGAGGGTTCTTCTTATGGCGAAGAGTCCTATGGAGAAGAGCCTCACACGACAGAATTTCGAGAGCCAGGGGAAAATTTTGTTTCCAATTCCTTCCCCCAAAACGAACCTGAAATTTCACGTCCTCAAGAAAGCATTCCTTTGACGGGAACGGGGGGGTTATATTAATATAACTCTTTGAGGAATAAAGCTTATGTACACAAAACTTACGCATAATATTTGCATCACAATTGAACCTATTTTTTTGGATGATCAGTCCTTGCCTTTTGATAATCAATTTGTGTGGGCTTATCAAGTCTGGATTGAAAACCAAAGCTCTGAAACGGTTCAGTTGGTCTCCCGCACCTGGCGGATTACGGATGGCAATGGCGTGACAAGTGAGGTTAAAGGCGAGGGCGTTGTGGGTGAAAAGCCCTGGATTACGCCGGGGACAACATATCATTATACAAGTGGCACACCCTTGAGCACCCCATCAGGCATGATGGAAGGGGTTTATCATATGAAAACAAAGTCAGGGAAACCCATTGATGTTCTAATCCCTGCTTTTTCACTCGATAGTCCTTATGAAAAGGCCGCCTTTCATTAACATGTATGCCTTACGGCCAATTACGATATCTTGTTGAACTTAATGGTATCTTTCGTTTCACCAGGGACAACCGTATAACTCGCATCCTTATTTTTTTCGGTTATCTCTAACTTTGCCATAGGCCCCCAGTAAGCTCCTAACCAACACTTTATATTGTGAAATGATTCTTTAGCATTTTCTAGATTCCATGAATAGGACTTGTTTACATTTATCTCGGAGGGAAAGGTTTCATTGGCTTGCCAGAGTATACATAATATAGTTTCGCTAGTTTTATTTGTCACTTCAATAGCCAAAAGTGAGTGTGTACAAACCAACCCAAAAAGCCCACAAGCAAGTAATTTTGAAAAAAATGGATGTTCATGATAGAAGTCTCCTGTTCCTCGTTTTATGGCACCTGCATAAACACTTCATACCATACGACAGAGAAGTTAATTTTTTATCAAGAACGCTTTCAAAACACGGCGTGACTTATTCAGCGTTTTGATTTTTCCTATCCTTCTGGCATAATGAAGGGGGAGGGCATGTTGTGGAGCCACAAAAAATTTTTCAACGTTTAGGTTTAAACCCCGACAAAGGCACCTTAAAAATTTTTTCGCCTATCGATGGGAAAGTATTGGGCAAGGTTCCAGAAACCCCGCCTGAAGACATTGAAAAGATTGTTGATCGTGCAAAGGCCTCCTTTCAGCAATGGCGCCTTGTCCCTCCCCCTAAACGGGGTGAGTTGATCCGTCTCTTTGGAGAAGAGCTCAGGGCTCATAAGAAAGATTTGGGGGAGTTGGTAACCTTAGAGTGCGGCAAAATTCTTCAAGAGGGCCTTGGAGAAGTTCAGGAGATGATTGACATCTGTGATTTCGCTCTTGGCCTTTCACGCCAACTTTATGGTCTAACCATTGCCTCAGAAAGACCTTTTCACCGCATGATGGAAACTTGGCATCCCTTGGGACCAGTGCTTGTGATTTCCCCTTTTAATTTTCCTGTTGCCGTTTGGTGCTGGAACTTTACGCTGGCTATCGTATGCGGGGATCCTGTCATTTGGAAACCTTCAGAAAAAACCCCCTTAACGGCAGTGGCCAGCTTGACTTTATTTAAAAGAGCTCTGACTAAGTTCAATAACAGCTTCTCTTCTCTCGACCTTCTTCAGCTGGTTATGGGGGGTGGTGATTTAGGAAAAATCCTTGTCGAAAGCAAAAAAATTCCTCTTGTTTCCGCAACCGGCGGTGTTCCGATGGGAAAGGCTGTAGGAACAAGTGTTGCGGCTCGTTTAGGACGAAGCATCCTTGAATTGAGTGGAAATAATGCCATGATTTTAACTCCCTCAGCAGATCTTGAATTGGCCATGAGAGCTATTACTTTTTCTGCCCTCGGGACGGCGGGACAACGATGTACAACCTTAAGGCGCCTTTTTGTTCATCAATCTCTTTACCATCAGATACTTGACCGCCTTTCTCATATATATAAGAAGGTCGTTGTCGGGAATCCTCTTGATGCAAAAACCCTTGTGGGCCCCTTGATAGATCAACACAGCTTTGAGGAGATGCAACAATCGCTGGAAGAAGCGCGCCTTCAAGGAGGACAGATCCAAGGAGGAGAAAGGCTTTTGGCTGAAAAGTATCCAAAAGCCTATTATGTGCATCCTGCCCTTGTGTCTATGAAAACACAAACGGAAATTGTGCGTAAAGAAACCTTTGCGCCGATTCTCTACGTCATTCCTTATGAACGCTTTGATGAAGCCTTAAAGATGCATAATGACGTTCCCCAAGGACTTGCCTCCTGTATCTTTACAAATGATATCCGAGAAGCGGAGCTTTTTCTCTCAGCGGGCGGTAGTGATTGCGGCATTGCCAATGTAAATATTGGGCCAAGTGGGGCTGAAATTGGTGGTGCTTTTGGGGGAGAAAAGGAAACGGGGGGTGGTCGGGAGTCCGGGAGTGATGCCTGGAAAAATTATATGAGGCGAGCTACAAACACGATTAACTATGCGAAGGACCTCCCCCTTGCCCAAGGTATTCAATTTGATGTGAGGGATTGATGAGCCAATTTCAATGGGATGATCCCTTTCTATTCGAGGCCCAGCTGAGCGAGGAAGAAAGGCTTATTCGGGACACGGTCAAAAACTACGCCCAAGAACGCCTTATGCCCCGTATTTTAGAGGCCAACCGCCATGAAACCTATGATGGTGCTGTTTTTAAAGAGCTCGGGGCGCTTGGTTATTTAGGCATGACTATCGAAGGCTATGGATGTGCAGGGAGCTCTTACACCGCCTATGGTCTTGTAGCGCGCGAGCTAGAGCGGGTTGATTCCAGCTATCGCTCACTTTTAAGTGTGCAATCCTCCCTTGTGATGAATGCCATTTTTGAATTTGGCGATGAAAAACAGAAACAAAAGTATCTCCCCCCTCTTGCTAAGGGAGAATTGGTGGGGTGCTTTGGATTAACCGAGCCCAATCACGGCTCTGATCCTGCAGGGATGGAAACTTATGTCAAAGCCAAGGGAAATGGGTGGATCCTTAATGGATCAAAGGCCTGGATTACCAACAGTCCCCTTGCGGATATTTTTATTGTGTGGGCGAAGGAGGGCTCAGACATCAAGGCCTTTCTTTTGGAGAAGGGGATGGAGGGCCTGTCGGCCCCTAAGATTGAGGGAAAGTTTAGTCTAAGGGCTTCTCCTACGGGAGAGATCGTTCTAAATGATGTCTTTGTCCCAAAGGAAAATTTCTTGCCAAAATCCCATGGCTTAAAGGCTGTAATGCAGTGCTTGAATAAAGCTCGGTACGGAATTGCCTGGGGAGCTCTGGGAGCTGCTGAGTTTTGTTGGCACCTTGCGCGTGCTTATGTTTTAGAACGTTCTCAATTTGGGAGACCCCTTGCGGCAAACCAATTGATTCAAGCAAAGCTTGTGAAGATGCAAACAGACATTGCTTTGGGATTGCAAGGGGTTTTAAGGATGGGTCGGTTGATGGATGAAGACCGGTGTGCCCCTGAACTTATTTCTCTGCTCAAGCGGAATAATGCAGGAAAATCTCTCGAAATCGCCCGCCAAGCGCGTGATATGCTGGGTGCCAATGGCATTTCCGATGAGTATCACGTCATCCGGCATCTGATGAATCTTGAATCCGTAAACACTTACGAAGGCACTCACGACATCCATACCTTGATTCTTGGCAGGGCGCAGACCGGAATAAGTTCTTTTTAAACTTTTTGAGGCGCAGACTTGACTTTAACTCTAATTTGTTTGAGAGCTGGAAAGTACTTTTGAAGACTTCCTAATATGACAAAATCATAAGCTTTCGTAAATTGAGCCACGTCTTTTGTTGGACAATAAAGATCAACAACCTGTTTTTGAGAAGATAAATGTCCTAATTGGCTCTCCCATAATTTTAAAAGGAATAGGGGAGGCATCATCCTTAAAACTTCTGCGCATACCTCCTTCCATAAGGGATCGTCAATGCAAGCAAGGCATTGTTGTGCTTTGTGGTTGAGGCGATCATCTCTTTGAGAGGGTTTATAAGAAAACTCCTCCTTAGAATAACTCCCTTTCGTAAACAATCTTCCTGCACTTGGAGGAAACTCTGAATGAGGTGGCTTTTTCGCTGTTTTCTTTATGGTGAAGGAAGGTTTCTTTATGCCTTTTTGAAAGATAGGAACCTTTATAAAACGCATTCCTGGGTTTTTGTTGTTTAAATCGAGGTGAGGATATAGAACATTGTTGAACATCACTCTTTCTCCTTATAGCTACTCTTGAAACGCCTAAGTACTTTTATTTCACCAAATCTTTAGACTACTTTCCAATAGAATAGTGGCATAGCTTTTATCGGGGAAAGGTATAATGAACTTTCATTTTTCTTTTAAAGCCAGGAATGCCCTTTGGTTTGAATTGTTCAATAAAAAAAGAATTGAAGTTGAGGGTGCTTTGGGTATAAAAATAAAGTTATCTATATAAGAGAATTTTTGTTTTCCCCATGTTAATAAAAGAGCGAGTTTGAAAAAAGCAAGTGAAATTATAAATTGCAATAAAAAGGATCTTTTTGAAAATAGGTGCTTCTATGATCAAAATGAGACGAAGGCACAAAAAATGGTTCGACTAAGATGAAAAAAAGATGGAACCTCGATTTCGATAAGTTGAAAGTTTTCTATTACGTTGCCAAAGCAGAAAAGTTTACTACTGCAGCTGAGCTTTTAAATGTGAGCCAGTCTGCTCTTAGCCGCAGTATTCAGCTTCTTGAAGATCGTCTATGTCTTAAATTGTTTTATCGCCATCCACGTGGGCTTACCTTAACCGCCCAGGGGAAAGTCCTTGTTCCTATTATCGGACGCTTTTTGAACGAGATGGAAACAGCGACAGAAAAACTTTATGAAGAAGAAAAAAAACCCAAAGGACCATTAAGGGTCATCGCTGCCGCAGGGTTACTTACCCACTATATCCTTCCTTATATTCCCGGGTTTTTAAAGAGCTATCCTGATATACGGCTAACACTTATCTCTAATGATGGTATTCCCTCCCTTGAATTTGGAGAAGCCCATATCGTCATCCGTCCCCCAATTCCTTCTAGCGAGGCAGAAGATCTCATACAAAAGCATTTACTTACGAATTCCGTCGGACTTTATGCAAGTCCACAGTATCTTCAGGAGTTTGGTACTCCAAAGCACCCAGAGGACCTCGATCATCATCATCTCATTGCCTTTGGAAATCATCCAGATGCAGAAGGTTTTAAGGGAATGAACTGGCACCTCACGCTGGGGACGGAGCCGGGAGTAATACGAGAGCCCTTTCTTCAGATTAACTCTCCTCAAGCACGACTTGAAATGGCTCAAGCTTCTCTTGGAATTATTGCTCTTTCGAAAGAACATCCTGGCCTTGACAACTCAGGTTTGGTTCAAGTCCTTTCTGATATTCCTGCTCCTACAGTCAAATCTTTTTTCTTTTATCCGAAGGCCTTGGAAAATTCTAAAAAGGTTATGGTCTTTCAAAACTATTTGGAAGAAGCGTTTATTCGGGATTATGGTTCTCCAACTCCAGAACTCAAGAAAGGTGTAAAATAAATGTTAAAATCTATTTTTGAACTTTCACTATCTCGACTTTCAACCCAAAGGGGGTGTCTTATATCTTATTCAAGGAACAGAAAGAGGTCCATATGAACATTCTCGCGTCTTCAATGAAAATAAGGCCTCGAAACAGGACTTCGAAAAGAAAGGAAAGGTCTCCACTGACTTTTAGGCAACCTGAAGAAAAAGAAGCCCTTGTTGTTACATTGAACAGGATGGGTTACATGCTATCTCAACCTGAAAAATATAACCAAGCTTTTATTGACTTTGCTCCCTTTGCACCAGGTCCGGTATTGGATATTGGGGCTGCTTATGGCCTTGCTACCATTCCAGCCCTTGAAAAAGGGGCCTTTGTAATTGCCAATGATTTGGACGAAAGACATTTAAAGATTTTAAAAAACAAGCTTCCCCCATCCTTAAGAAAACGTCTCATGCTCAAACCAGGACGAATGCCCAATGGCTTAGAGTTTGAAGAAAACAGCTTAGGTGCTGTACTTGCCTCTCGCGTTCTTAATTTTATTGCTCCTGAAGAGTTACTCCCTTCTTTTGAAAAGATCTTTCGCTGGTTACGTCCCGGAGGAAAGTTTTTCTTCTTGGGCGCAACGCCTTATATGGGAAACTTTCAGAGATTCATTCCTCTCTATCTCAAACGAAAAAAAGAAGGTCAGAAATGGCCTGGTCTTCTTGAAAACATCCCCTTCTATGCTCCAAATCGTGCCTGTGATCTTCCTCAATTTATTCACCTTCTCGATGAAGATGATCTCAGACAGCTTTCAACAAAAGTTGGATTAATCATTGAAGAAATGAGTTATAGTCCTGCCATCGAAGAACATCCTCAAGAAATGAAATTTGATGGACGCGAGCAAATTGGATTCATTGCTTTTAAACCTGAGGAGGTTTTATGAAAAAAAACAAATTACGTCAGATCATTCCAGCTGCCATGGTTGGCAACTCGCTTGAGTTTTATGATTTTACACTTTTTGCCTTTTTGTCGCCCATTTTGAGTTCTCTTTTTTTTCCTTCAGATGATAAAATTGCTTCCCTCATTGCGACACTTGGAACGTTTGCTGTTGGATATTTTATACGGCCACTTGGAGCGATTTTTTTTGGGTATATAGGAGATAAATATGGGCGTAAGCGAGCCTTAACTTTGTCCATTATCCTCATGGCCCTTCCAACTTTTCTCATTGGTCTTCTTCCTACCTATGACACTATAGGGTTTATTGCCCCTATGGCTCTCATTTTGTTGAGATTTTTACAAGGATTCTGTACGGGAGGAGAATATAATGGTGCAGGAATTTTTGTGGTGGAAAACGTCGAACCCCATAAGGCAGGATTTGCAGGAGGTATGATCACAGCATCAAGCGCCATTGGATCTTTGCTTGGTTCTCTTGTTGCGGGTCTTTGCACCTTAGAAATGATGCCACCCTGGGCATGGCGAGGAGCCTTCCTCTTTGGCATTGTCGTAGGGTTAATTGGATTTTATATTCGTCGGCGTTTAACAGACGCATACTTGGTAGAAATCTTAGAGAAGAAAAAGCAGCAATTGACTTTTCCGCTCATGGAGGTCATCAAAACTAACCTCCTTGGTATGCTCTGCACTGTAGGGCTTGCTGCCTTTTCGGGAATTATGTATTACATGTCCATGTCGTATGTGAGTGTTTATCTCACAGTGTTTCAAAAATGGGCGCCCTCGTCCGCCCTCTTTGTGATGTCTTTGGGTATCCTTTGCTATATCCTTCTTGCTCCTTTCTTCGGATGGCTCTCTGATAAAATTGGAGGAGCAAAAGTTATGGGTTCAGGGGCCTTGGCGACATTTCTTTGCATTTATCCCTTCCTAGCTCTTCTGACGTCAGAAACAAGTATTATTCCTGTGATATCTGCGCAACTTCTTTTGGCGATGTTAGCCGCCTGGTTTCAAGGTCCAATGAATCTTTATATGGCCAGTCTTTATTCTCCAGAAACCCGATATAGTGGCCTTGCTTTTAGCTATTGCTTAGGGATGGCTATTTTTGGGGGAACAACGGCTATGATTTCAATAACTCTTGTTCACTGGTTCAATTCCGCATTGGCTCCTGCTTTTTACGTCATCTTTGGAGCGATCGTCGGCATTGTTGGTGTCATCGTGTCAAAAAGAAAACCCTACATTGCAGAAGATCTTCCTTCTGGTGAGGTAAGTATTGTGCCTTCATTCCTAGCGGCGTAAAAAAAGTACTAGATTTACTTACGCCAAAAGTTGGGCGTGAAAAGAATTAATAATGTTAAAAGTTCAAGACGCCCAACAAGCATTCCAAATATCAATAGCCATTTGGCGATATCGGAAAGGTCCTTATAATCCCCCGTAGCGCTGATTTGGGTTCCGAGTCCAGGTCCCACATTTCCCATAGCGGTAGCGCTTCCTGAAAGGCACGAGATGACATCAAGCCCACAGAGGGCGAGACCCAAAACTAAAGCGGCATAGCAAAACATATAAAGAGCGAAAAAAGCTAAAACGGACATAAAATCCGCTTCTCTCAGCCTTTGGTTGTTATAAAGGGGAACAAATACGCCATGGGGGCGGCGCAACTGAAAGATCTGCGCCTTTGCAGCTTTAAAAAGAATTTGAAAGCGAAAAATTTTAATTCCTCCTGCTGTTGACCCCGTACAGCCTCCAACAAACATAAGAAAGAGAAGAAAAATGAGAGGAAAGCTTCCCCAAATACTAAAGTCAACTGATGTAAACCCCGTTGTGGAAATTATCGACACTACAGCAAAAGTTCCATGACGTATGGCCTCCAAAAGACTATATTGACTTGTTCCCCACAACCAGAGGGCCACAAACCCAGACGCAATGGCTATTAGAGAGAGGAAAACCCTCGTTTGGGAATCCTGCCAAAGAGACTTAGGGTCTCCTCTCAAAAAGCGCGTAAAGAGAAGTAAGGTAATACTTCCCATCGTCATGAATACAATAGCAACAGACTCTATTAATGAACTATTAAACTGACCAAAAGAGAGATCGGAGGTTATCTGTCCAGACGTTGAAACTGTAGCCATTGCTATACAAATGGCCTCAAAGGGTGTCATGCCAGCTAACCAATAGGACACAGCGCAAAGAACTGAAATAAGAAGGTATGTAAAGAGAATGGCAGAAGCAATTTGAGAGACACGCGGAAAATATTTTTCCGATCGATCGGAAAATTCGCTTTTAAAGAGCTGCATTCCTCCAATTTTAAGAACGGGTAAAATTGTTATGCCCATGACCACAATTCCAATCCCTCCTAGCCACTGCAAAAGGCCCCGCCACAGTAAAATTCCTGGAGGGGTATAATCAAGGTTTCTAAAAACAGTCGCTCCTGTCGTTGTAAGTCCAGAAATCACTTCGAAAAATGCATCGGTGAAGGATGGAGCAGCCCTAGAAAGCATAAAGGGTAAAGACGCAAAAACAGCAACTGTCAACCAACTCGAAACCGTTAAAATGAAGGCTTCCCGTACCTCAAAGAGAGGCTCACCTTCGGGCCGAAAAGCAAGTATGAGCAAAATTCCTACAAAACCGGTTATGGCAGCCGCTTGACCAAAATAAACCCAATCTGGATCTCGATAGAAAAGGTCCGTTAAAGCTGGGATCACCATGGCAATAGCCAAAATACTTAAAAAGATACCTAAGATAAAAGCGATGAACCGATACGGAACCATGCAGCGCTCATGAGTTAATTACGAAAGTTGATGCCAGGGTATATCAAGTAATTATCAGTTCATCATGGCAGATGAACTCACAACCATCGTTAAATGTGACACCAGAGATGATTTTTGGCAACTAGTTATTTACTCCTGTGTCACGAACAGGTGATATGACCGAGTTAGTTAACAAGTGGGGGTTGTGCGATACCGAACTTTTGGAAAACTTAATCTTTCTCCCTATTTTCAATATGTGAGACATCGATGCCCACCTGTTTTAAATATTTTTCAAAATAGGAGCTAAAGATAAGTATGTTTCTTAGCTTACGTCCTGTTGCATTCGTTTTGATACAAAAATGGGTTTGGATGACTGGCCCAGTAATTTCGGGAAGAACCCTGATAAGAGTGCCTTTATAGGCACGATTGGCTTCAAGGGCTGCGGAACAGATTCCCAAATTAATTTCCGCAGCAGCATAGATCGCCTTTGTAGAGTTTATTGTAAAACTTGGCTTAAGCTTTGGAATGCCATATCCTTGACCCTTCAGATGCCAGTTAATATCATTAAAATAACTAAAAACATGTTCGCCAAAACCAATTATTTGGTGATTTAAGAGATCTGCAGGGGACTGAGGCGTTCCCCATTTTTTAAGATATTCCTTACTTGCAAACAACCCGTGGTGGTATTTGATGGACCAAATCTTAATAAAGTTTTCTGAATCACCAAAGGGGCGAATTAAAACATCAGCGGCATTTTCTTCATCACGGGTGATTGTATCGGAAGATGTGATATGAAGTCGTAAATTAGGATGTTCATTGTATAAGTTTTGAAGAACTTTTAGGGATGTCCACTGGAATGCCAAAGCGGTTGTTGCAGAAACGAGGATATCTCCACCAATAGGAGCGTCAGTAACCTCGTTTGTGCTCATTAAGCTTTCCTCATAGGTCTGGTAAATTTTATAAGCAAAAGGGATAAATTCTTCCCCTGCAGCCGTAAAAGATAAGCCTTGTTTTTTTCTGTTAATGAGCTTTTTCCCTAAACTTTTTTCTAAATCAGAAATATAGGACCACATGGAAGAGCGGGGAATTCCTAGGACTTTGTGCACGTTAAAATCACAATTAGCCTCTGTAAGCTTGACATAGACGTAGATAGACTTCATTCTCATAGCTAATATCCATATTTTCGATATTGAATTTTTAAATTGTTGGTTGACCCATTGTTTTTTTTAACCTATCATCTCATATTGGTCAACATTAAGACCTCTTTTGTAAGGGTTTCTATCTTTGGATAGGAACCGCAGAGAGGATTGCCTCCCACTCCTCTCTGTAAACATTAAAATATTAGTTTAGTTGTTTTTCTATTGCCTGTGATCCATTAAAAAGAGGGTCGCAGGCATTTTTTATGTAGGCTACTTGCTTTACGATGACTAAATCGGAGGAGAAAACATTTTTCTGTTGAATAATAGATTCTTAATTGTAATATATCATTAAAATAACACGATAACAATTTACAGCGGGGGATGTTATCTTATGAAAAAAAACTATAAAGCTATTCTAGCTGCAATGACTGGGAATACCTTAGAGTATTACGATGTTATGCTCTACGGTTTTTTTGCAACAATGTTAGCGCCCCTTTTTTTCCCATCTGATAATCAAACGGTCTCCTATATTTCAAGCTTAGGAACATTTGCTGCTGGGTTTGTGATGCGTCCTGTAGGCGGATTAGTTTTTGGGCATTTGGGTGATAAGTTCGGACGCCGCTATGCCTTAGTTTTATCCATTTTCTTTGTTACTATCCCTACGTTAACGATTGGGTTGCTCCCCACTTATGCAGAAATAGGGATTGCAGCTCCTATTATTTTGCTAAGTTGTCGTTTGCTCCAAGGCCTTTGCGTTGGGGGAGAGTATAGTGGAGCCTCCATCTTTGTGATTGAGTACTCAAAAAAAGGAAAGGAATGTTTTGCAGGAAGCATCCTGACGGCTTCAGGAAGCTTTGGTGGCGTTTTGGGAACCTTCTGCGGATTTCTTTGCACCCTTTCTTTTATGCCAGTGTGGGGGTGGCGCATTCCTTTTATTATTGGAAGTTTTATGGGAGTTTTGGGCTATTATATTCGGACGCGAGTTAATGAAAGTCCTGAGTTTGAAAGAGCGAAAGATGAAAAGAGCGAAAAAGTTCCTTTGTGGGGTGTATTGGAGAACAGAAAAATTAATCTTCTTTGTACAATAGGCATTGGGGCAACTTCTTTAATTCCTCTTTATCTGGCAACAATCTATATGGGGTTTTTAATGGGGTCTAAACTTCACATCACAACCCCCGAAATTATGATAATTAATACAGCTCTTGCGGCTTTCATAGTTCTCTTTATGCCATTCATGGGACAGCTTGCGGATAAAATAGGAAAAGAAAACCAAATGAAGAAAGCAGCCTTGCTTACTTTTTTGCTTGCCTTGCCCCTATTTTACTTCCTAAAAAATAATTTTTGTTTAGGTAACGTTATATTTGTCCAATTTGTCATAGCAGCCCTCAATGTTGCCTTTGTTCCTCCTATAATGCCCCTTCTGACAACTTATTTCCCTGTGCATGAGAGGTATAGCGGCATAGGGTTTGGATATGCCCTAGGGGGCGCGCTTTTGGGGGGCACTACTCCTGTGATCATCGCGACCCTCAATGCATGGCATGATTCTCCCTATACCCCGGCTTATTATCTTATGTTTGCTAGCCTTTTAGGATTAATAAGCCTTAAGTTTGGGCGAAGTGAATTTGGTAAGTTTACGGCTAAGACTGAGCCACAAGAAGAAGGGTACGCTTACGCTAAGGCCTCTTAGGGCAAAAAATGGAAACTGGCGCGCCCGAAGGGATTCGAACCCCCGACCTTTGCCTCCGGAGGGCAACGCTCTATCCAGCTGAGCTACGGGCGCAAAATTAATGGTAAAACACTTTTAGCGGTTATATACTCTCACCACTTCAGATGCAATGGGGGCACATTCATGAGACAGCCTAGAGAGGAAATTGTAACCAACGACACCGTTGTCAAGTGTGACGGCGGGAGTGGGCCTTTAGGTCATCCAGCAGTCTTTCTCAACCTCGAGCCGCAGGATGAAATTGTTTGCCCCTATTGTAGCCGTTATTTTGTTAAAAAAGCATGTTTGAGACAACATCATTAAACAAAAAAAAGGAAAAACTCTCGTAAAGTGTTAGGCCATAAAAAAACCATCCCCGCTCTAAGAAAATTCTTGGAGAGGAGATGGAATTTAAAGGTTTTAAGCTTACGCTAACTTCAAATTGACCGCAGAGGTCTTTCCTTTGTTTGTTGTAAGTTCAAAGGTGACTTTTTGGCCTTCGGATAAATTTGCAATTCCTGAACGCTCAAGTTCAGTAATATGCACAAATACATCGCGCGTACCGTCTGCCATTTGAATAAAGCCGTAGCCTTTGGTTGGGTTAAACCATTTTACTGTGCCGTTTTCCATCATTACATCCTTATGGTTAGGCGTTTACAAAATTGAGTTTTGGCGAAACACGTAAAAATTCCATTCCTGTGAGATACATAGATCTGCAATGTGAAGGGGAGCCGAAGGTAAGAAGAAGAAGGCATATTGTCTATCTTAGTTTCTTACGCAGAGCACACTATCTCTACGATTTCTATCCTTTAAGGGTTTCAAACTCTCTATTACTATAAGGCATCTTCTAGGAAAAGCAAGAAATTTAATCTATCTCGAAAGTATGTCGATAAGAAAAGTGGTGAGAGGCCTGTATCAAGAGGATAAGGCAGGGGAAACAGGCAAAGGCAGTGAAAGTAAAAAATCCTGGCCAGGAGAGGACGTCTGCGAGAAAGCCAGAGATCATGGATAAAAGGATGCGAGCAAGGGATCCAAAGGAGGACAAGAGGGCAAAGTGGGTGGCTGTATGGGGCGCGCTGCAAAGGCTTGAGAGATAAGCAATATAAGCGGCAGCTCCGAGCCCACAGGTTAAATTTTCAACACTGATGGTAATCATAAGGACCTCAAGATTATAGCCAACAAGCGCCTGTATCACAAACATAAGGCTTGAAAGAACCTGAAGAACGACATAAAGCATCAGGCTTGAAAGTATGCCAAAACGGCTAAGGAAAAGGCCACCGATAAATCCTCCCATAATCATAGCTGAAATTCCTAAGAGCTTAGCCACGTGGGCTATTTCAAGCTTGCTATAACCCAATTCAACTAGAAAGGGGGTGTTCATAACGCTGAGAGCCGTATCACCCACCTTATAAAAGAAAATAAAAGCCAAAACCACACGCCAATCATAAGACTGCCACAATTCCTTTAAGGGCGGGCCGTAGGTTGATTTGAGCCAACTCCAAAAGCGACTATGGGGCGAAATATGGCTTAAGGAAAGATGGGGGGCAGGGCTGAAAACGAGGGTTTTGGGAGAAGGGCAAGAAAGTGTGGTCAAAAGACCTATGCAGATAAAGGCAGCCATAATTTCATAGGCGATTTGCCATGAAAAGGTGGCTGCCAAAAAAAGAGCCCCAGCTCCTGACATCATCATCCCAAAGCGGTATCCAAGGTAGGTTGAGGAAGCGGCCGAGCCACTTTGATCCTCATCAATGATTTCAATACGATAGGCTTCAATCACAATGTCCTGAATAGCAGAACAAAAAGCAACGCCAAAACCCCAAAGGGCCGTTTCAAAAATATATGTTTTTGGATGGGAAGATCCAAGGCCAATCAGCATAAAGATAAGGGTAACTTGAGACAAAAGAGCCCAACTTCGCCGTTGTCCCAATCGTTTGAAAAGAAAGGGAAGTTTAACTCTGTCCACCATAGGACCCCAAATAAATTTAAAGGTATATGGCAGGGTAATGGCTACGAAAAGACCAATAGTTGTATTGTTGACGCCAGACTCCTTCAGCCAAATGGTTAAGGTGGAAAGGGTCAACAAAAAGGGCAGGCCGCTTGAAAATCCAAAGAGGAAAATCGAAAAAATGCGCCTGTCCCAAAAGGTCAATACACTGTCTTTCCAAGATCGTATCAACGCGCTATCATATCCTTATGAATACTTAATTTCTGTGAGTATACCATAAAAGTTAAAAATGAATTCTTTAAATCAAAATAAAAAAATAGTTTGATCTCATGCAAAATTATCAGGAATCAAGAGAGCTGTATAGGCCTTATGTGAGTAGTATAGAAGCTCGCCACACTCAAATTTTTGCTGTGAAATACCTTCTATGAGTTGGGTTTTCTCTGTCGCCCCATATTTTTGGCTGTTTAGTTAACCACGTGAGAATGGCCGCAAATTATTCCTACGATGCATTGTTCTTGGGCTCTTAATACTTTGTTATTATTTTTATGATACATTAATAAAAGACGATTAGTAATTGGTGTTTCTATTCCTAATTACTAATCGCTAACCTCTAAAAAGGAGACTGATTATGACAAAGAAAATGAAACTCGGAGCCCTTGCCTTTGTGGCTTTATTGACGCTTGAATCTGGGGTGATGGCACATGGAAGCACTGCAACCGTAGGTGCCATTAATCCTTTCGCTTGTGCGCCTGGCTTTTTTAGCGCCCCTGTTTATACAGGGCATATCGACGCCATGCATCCCGAAGGGATAGTAAAAGGAAAGTGAAGGTAGCATTCGCTTCAGAGCGGTAATCAGCTATCAGTGATCGCTCGAAAAATTAATTATTGATGGCTGATTACCGAGTGTCTAATGCAAGCGTTTCCAGTCGCTTCAGCTCATCTCGCAGGCGGGCGGCCTCTTCAAATTCGAGGTTCCCCGCTGCCGCAAACATTTTTTTCTCAAGGCTCATGAGATGGGCCTTTTGCTTTTGGGGCGTCAAATTTGCTTGAAAGCTTGGCAAGGTTTTTAAGAGTAAATTTCTCTAAAATACATTTTGTAATCTGTTTTGAATTCAAGCGGTTTTCACTCATCATTACTATTGTTGGCAGGTTCAAACACTTATACACTTTTAGATTGACCAGGTATTGCGCAACAGGTAGATATGAAAAAAAGCATTTAATAAAACAAGACAGAAAGTGCCTTTTGACAACACTGGGAAAGAAAAAACAATCATGAATAAAAAGCTTGTCCAAATATTAGCTCTCACGGCAATTCTTACTGTTGGTGGAGTTTCCAATAAAGAAGGCTACTGCGACAGTTGTGTATGTAAATTGATGCTAGTTGATCTATGGCCTCGTTGGGAAGTATATGATATAACGAAAAAAGAATGGCTTAAGCTTTCTAACAATATGTATGCGACTTCTGCAACTAAAAAAGAATGCGAAGAAATTTTGACAAAAGATAATTAGTGTCTGAAAGGAAACCCAAAAATTTCAATGATACTCTAGGTTTCAGCTAGAAGTTTTTGCGGGAAGATTTTGAGGAATTCCCAAAAACTGA
>Ga0154447_123_pt1 | contig 41941 bp, 41 predicted proteins | sample RifGroC2_FD_105640 | JGI IMG/M metagenome (GOLD analysis project Ga0154447, IMG submission 105640) | Alphaproteobacteria bacterium GWC2_42_16 | reverse complement strand
CCGTAGACATGAAGCAATCAGCAGACCGAGCCATTCAAGAAGGCGCCTTTGATCGCGGTAAAGAAGAAGGAAGGGAAGAAGGAAGGGAAGAAGGAATTGAAAAAGTAGCAAAGAACATGCTGGCTCAAGGTATTGACGTTGAAATAATAGCCTCTGTAACGGGGTTTTCCAAAGAAGAAATCAAAAGACTTCAAAACTTATAGAGGTGTCCTTTTATAAATGGCATCCCTTCTAAGTTAGTGCCATTAGTATTAAAGACCGCATGTCATAAGCATGCTTGAGAGGGCAACAAATTGCCGGTTCAGGCGCCCTTCAAGGCATCCACCTTCCGTCAAGTAATTTTCTGCAATGGCATCAAAGAGACGATGAAACCCATGGACATCGCCAGAATCTGCCAGTTGCAATGCAAGATTAAAGGCATGGGAGCAAAGCTTAGGCTGCATATCGGCTTGATACGTCTTGTCGATATGCTCCTCCATATCCTTTTGTGTTACAGGAGTTCCTTGATAAGTATAGCCATCAAAAAGATATGGATGCTCCGTCAACGCTTTTTTTAATTGTTCTTTTACTTGCTCAACGGTTAAAGTTCCACTCGTAGGGAACAGTTCATCCGCAGCTCCGATAAGGATATCAACATTGGCTTTATAGAAAACATCCATAAAATGAACACTAGCATCTTGTTTGCTTTTTGTGGACTCATCCATAAATTTTGCTGTAGGAGCAAACTTTTCTCTTAGCTGCTTAATATTTGGATGTTTATTAATTTGTCCTCGGAGAGACGCACCTGGTTCCATATCTAATCCGGACAAAGCCCGAGCCAGCAGAAAATCAGATTCCTCTTGCTTGTGTTGAGCAGAAGATGAAGACGATGAAGACGACGTTGTTGTCGATCTTTCTCTCTCATCTAAATCGAATAAAGCTTGAGCCAGCAACCAATCAGATTCTACCTGGGCTGAGGAAGAAGAGGAAGACGATATTGTCGATCTTTCTCTCTCATCTAAATTGAATAAAGCTTGAGCCAGCAATCTATCATTGTCATTGTCATTGTCATTGTCGTCATCGTCCATCGCCTGAACAATGTTAAGAGGCGCTAAGAAACTGAAAAATAAAAGAAGTCCAAAAAATTTATTCATAATAAATACCCAAAAAACACATTAAAACACTAACTATAACATAGCGAATAGAAGGAGAAATTACAAGACCTCGCGAGGAACTAATTGATCTTCAGGGATATGGTCAATAAAAAGGATGCCGTTCAGATGATCGATTTCATGTTGAATAAGGCGCGCAAGAAAGCCTTTGACTCTGCCTTTAACCTTTTTCCCATCAGGGGTCCAGGCTTCGTAAAGGATTTCCGTAAAACGTGGAACTTCTCCCTTGACGCCATCAACAGAAAAACAAGCTTCCCAATCGATGGTTTTCTTTTTTGAGACAGGCTTAAAGGACGGGTTGATCCAAATGGACTTGGGAAGCATATCCGTAAAATCCTCACGGTATTGTTTTAGCTCCTCATCATTAGCCTCTAAAATAATGACGCGTTTACTATATCCAATCTGAGGGGCTGCAAGTCCTGCACAACTTTCCTCTGCATCAAACTTCGCTTCTAGCTGGCGTATTACGTCTTGAGTTTCCTCATCTATAGGAAAGGTAATCAGCGTTGTGGGGACACGCAAAATCCCCTTCTTTTTGCAGGAAGGATCGTTAATTACCACATAAGGTGGCAGTTTTTTGGGAACAAAATGCTTCATTCGTTTATTAAATCGTCACTCCTTGAAGTAAGCAAGGATTTTTTTAGCATTTTCATGTACACTTTTAAAAAACACACAAAAGGCATTAGATGTGGAAGCGCTATTCCCTTGGATAGGGGTTGTCTCTCTTATCTTGGTTTTTTTGATTATTGATCTTGGAATTTTCAATAAGATTCCCCACGCTATTTCTATGCGGGAAGCTTTGGAAATGAGCGTAGTATGGATCAGTCTTGCCCTCGGTTTTAACCTTGCTGTTTGGTATTGGAAGGGGGGAGAACCAGCCCTTGCCTTTTTTACAGGCTATTTACTTGAAAAGCTTTTAAGCCTCGACAACATGTTTGTTTTCCTTATTATTTTTAACTTTTTTAATATTCATCCTCGTCATCAACACCGCATTCTTTTTTGGGGAATTTTAGGCGCCATTGTCTTCCGGCTTCTCCTCATTCTTCTAGGGATTAAGCTTATTCAAACTTTTGACTGGATTTTATATATTTTCGGCCTTCTTTTAATTTATTCCAGTTATAAAGTCTTCAAAGAACGAAATAAACCGGCTGAAATTGAAGCCAATGCCTTTATTTTGTGGGCAAGGAAATGGATTCCTATCCGAGAAAACTATAAAGGACGGCGGTTTTTTCTTTATAGAGACGGGAAATGGCTTGCGACGCCTATTTTTTTGGTTCTTATGACCATTGAAGTCAGCGATATCGTTTTTGCTATTGATTCAATCCCCGCCATTTTTGGTATCACCCTTGATCCCTTTATCGTTTTTACCTCAAACATCTTTGCCATCTTGGGTCTGAGGTCACTTTACTTTTTGTTAGCTCATATCTTGCCGCGCTTTTATTATCTCCAACATGCTCTAGCCGTAATTTTAGGTTTTATTGGGATAAAATTAATTTTGACCCAGCATGTGGACATCCCTCTCTGGACCTCGCTTGCCGTCATTACTGTAACCCTTTTTATCGCTATTCTAGCCTCTTTAAGACGAACAAAAAATAATTCTTATTAAATCTATGGCTTTTCAAATGATTAAAATTATGATTTAATTTTAAAAAAAAGGAGGAAAAAAATATGACTTTCTTATTTCACCAATCTTTGGCTATCTGCTATTTAGCACTTACAGCAGGCTCTGCTCTCTACATTTGGGCTGCGAGGAATGAGGGGCCAGGAGCATTGTTTGCTAAGTATGCTTCTGTAACCATATACATTCTGACGCTTCTTTCCATCGTCCATGTGCTCTTTAATGGAGGTCGCCACTGGGATGGCGTTACATTCTCTGAACCTTGGCAAATCGCTGTTACACCCACGACAGGTCAACAGAGCAATTAAATTCTAACTTTCTTCTAAACTAAAATGGGGGCTATTATAGCCCCCACTTAAGAGGTATAGAAGTGTTGCTTTTTAATTTTTTAAAGCGCTTTACAAACTTTGGGACTTTAACCATCATTGATAGTCAGGGGCGCATATATGAGTTTATTGGCACAAAGTCTCCGAAAATAACCTTAAGGCTTCATTCAAAAAAAATCGAAAGACGTCTTTATTTTTTCCCTATGCTTGCTCTTGGTGAAGGCTATATGGACGGCGATATCACCGTAGAAGATGGAGACATCTATGATTTGCTTCTTTTTTGCGCAGCGAACGATAAAGAATCAGGGCTTTTCGTGACACTTATGAAGAAGTTAACCGCCTTCCGCCATGCTTACCATCAATATAATCCCGTTCACGCCTCTCGTAAAAACGTTGCCCATCATTATGATTTGTCCGAAAACTTGTATCGTCTCTTCCTCGATGAAGATATGCAATATTCTTGTGCATATTTCACAAAGTTAGAGGATAGCTTAGAAACGGCCCAAATAAACAAAAAGGCTCACATTGCCGCCAAACTCATCCTCAAACCAGGTCTGCGTGTCCTTGATATTGGCAGCGGGTGGGGAGGCCTTGCCATAACTCTTGCTCGTGAAGCGGATGTCGATGTTACAGGTCTTACCCTCTCAGAAGAACAGCATCGCGTGGCCACCCAAAGAGTAAAGGAAGCCGGTCTTGAAACCCAGGTACGGTTTCATCTTCGAGACTACCGCCAAGAAACAGGAGCTTACGATCGCATTGTTTCTGTGGGCATGTTTGAGCATGTGGGCGTTAAACATTTTGATGACTTTTTTTTAAAGGTATCGTCCCTCTTGACCCCGGAAGGTATTGCTCTGCTCCATTCAATAGGTTGTTCATCGGGACCTAATATTCCCAACCCTTGGTTAAGCAAGTATATTTTTCCAGGCGGCTATGCGCCGGCCCTCTCGGAAACCCTTTCTTCGATTGAATCCTCTGGCTTGTATGTCACAGACATTGAAATCTTGCATCACCATTATGCGGAAACCCTTCGTCATTGGCGCCTTAGGTATCAGAAAAGGGAGAAGGAAATAAAGCTAAAGTGGGGCGAGCGCTTCTACCGTATGTGGGACTTTTATCTTGCTTCTTGTGAGGTAGCCTTTTGTAAACGAGACTATATGGCTTTTCAAATTCAAATGTTTAAAAATCATGAAATGTCCCCGCTCACGCGTAATTATATTCGAGGGGAAGAGGTTAAACTTTTAAATATTCTCCAGCTCGCGCAAAAGAGAGCCTAATTATTCCGCACCACCGTCAGGAAGAAAACCCCCAACTTGGGCACTCCAGAGGGTTTTATAAAGCCCTCCTTTCTTGATGAGGCTCTTATGGGTGCCATCTTCAACGATCTTGCCCTGATCAAAGACCAAAAGACGATCCATGTTCAAAAGTGTCGAAAGTCGATGCGCAACAACTAAAGCGGTCCGTCCTTCCATAAGGAGTGAAAGACTTTCTTGAATAAGATTTTCTGTCACAGAATCAAGGGCGCTTGTTGCCTCATCCAAAATGAGTATAGGAGCATCTTTTAAAATCGCTCGCGCAATTGTAATCCTCTGTCTCTGACCTCCTGAGAGCTTGGCTCCTCTTTCACCAACTAATGCCTTATACCCCCCAGAAAGCCCCAGGATGAATTCATGGGCATGGGCTTTCTGCGCAGCTACAATCACGTCGTCATCCGAGGCATCGGGCCGTCCATAGCGAATATTGTCTATAATGGTTCGATGGAACAAAGTAGATTCTTGCGGAATGAGCGCTATAGCTTTGCGTAAGCTTTCTTGCGTCACTTTGGCAATATCTTGCCCATCTACCAAGATCTGTCCCGATTGAATATCAAAGAGGCGTAAAATAAGGTTTACAAAGGTAGATTTTCCACTCCCAGAATATCCTACAAGGCCTATTTTCTGCCCCGGTTGAATCAAAACTGACTTCTCTGTGAAAAAGGGAGTTTCATCTCTATATTGAAAATGAACTTTTTGAAACTGAATTTTCCCTTTCTTCACAAGGATATCTTTAGCAGCTGGCGCATCAACAACCTTGACAGGAGCCTTCAAGAGGCTCAAGGCCTGCTTACAAATTCCGATTTCCTTAAAGAAATTGGGCAATTCAAGACTTGTCCACCATAAGATCATGATGATGTTCCAGGAAGTATTGAAAACAAGAACGATATCTCCAACTGTAATGCTATTATGCACCCAAGAATAATATGCATACCCATTAAGGGCCATGCCTGGTCCAAAAAATGTCAGTGCTCCCAGAATTAAGCGCACTTTTTCAATGTAAATCATTTGACGACGATTTTCGTGGAGTTCTTGGGTTTGACTTGCTCCCACATATTTAAGCTCAAAAAGCTTGTTGGCAAATATTTTGACTGCAAAATAGTTTGTAAGGCTATCGACAATCCGGCCATTTAGGCGACTTCTTGTTTCCGAATGCAGATGTGAATAATAGGTGCATCGAAAGGAATAGACGATTCCAACACCGATATGAATCAGGGCCCATCCTATAAGGAGAGAAGCAAAAAACGGGCTGAGTTGGTAAAAAATATAGGATGCAATTACAACTGCAACAAATGAAGGAATAAAAAGGGTAATCAAAAGCTGAAGAATATGGTTTAAATTATCGACCATATCGGAAATTTTTGTCGAAATTTCGCCCGCAAAATGCGTTGAAAAATAGGATTGAGATTGGTTGAGCATATGGGAGAAGATGTACATCCTAATCTCCTTATCTAAGCTTGGAAATGTAGAACTCATCAAAAGCCCCGCACACCGAAAGGCAACTTCAACACTAATCCATAAAGCAATTGCGCTTAAAATTGGACCTTTTAAGACTGACCAGGAATCTTGCCGATCTCCAATATAAGTGGAAAACCCATCCACAATTTTACCAAAGAGCAAAGGAAAAATTGTCTGATCAATACACCAGGCAAACCATAAGAACTGGGTAAATAAAAGACTAAGCCAGTGGCGTTTTATGAAATAGAACGCAAATCCCCATAAGGTTTTCGCTGGCGCGAAATTTTCTTTGGAAAGCATGAATACTTCCTACTAAGATGGATTGCATGATTGTTTATAGGTGTTGCGATTAATTAATCTAATACCACGACCTACAAAAATTGGCAAGCCTTTATTTTTCTTAAGAAATTAATGCTTGCTTTTATTCTAAGTTTATAGTAATATAAAAAATAGGACGGAGATATAGAATAGAATGCTCACCGCATTTCTTTCTTCTCCGTCCCTTTTTATGCCTCTGGAACTTGCGTAGCTACAAGCTTCCAATTAGGGTTATTACTTTCCAAGGGATGTGAGAAAGTCCAAATATCTGTAACTTCAGAATAATGATCTGGATCCCCTTCTAAAACTTTCCCCTTCAAATTACGTGTGACTAAGCATTGCTCTGACACAAAACGAACGGTTACATAAGCCATCCTAGCTTCTTCTCGCTGATCAAGCACTTCAGCCATTACAACCCGAGCCACATCAACCTCTAAGGTTTTCTTGGCCTTTTGGCGCGTTTCAATAGCATCCTCAAAGGTTTCTAATAGGGGCCCCCCTAAGAGTCTTTGAAGAACCTTTTTATCTCCTAAAGCGTAGGCTTGAACAATCTTGCGAAAGGCGATTTCAGCCCCCTGCAGGAACCGGTCCTTATCCATATCTTTGGGCTCAGCTTTAGTTTCTCTCTCTTTGCCTTTTGATGACATTGATTGAGCCCGCACAGGAACAACATTATCGTCTTCTAAAGAGCGCCTTTTGCGAACGGGTTTATCTTTGTCATGGGTTCCCAGCACAAGCCATAGGCGATAGCCTAAAAACATAGCAAGGGCTGCAAGAAGCACGAGATCTAAAAAAGCCATAGAATCCTCTGTTGTCCAATTCTCTTTTTATATAGTGATTTCTTCATGTTGTCATCACGTGCTTTTAAAACCTAGGGGATGTCAATAGCACGTGAAACTCCATGGGCCAAGGCCCATGGTATCTTATGTTTCTTCGTCGGGTTTCACCCGCCGACTTGCTACGGCGAAGCCTAGCGTAGCCGAGAGCATATCCGCCTTCGCCAAGGCTTTGTCGGATACCCGCCCCGCTCCAAGCCCCGTGCCAAGGCACGGGGCTTTGCGGAAGCGGATAAAAACAAACCTATGAAAATTCTGTTTTTAAATTCACCTGCCTTAACTTTATTGGCAACGTCTCTTTTTATACCATGCATATCCAAAGTCTAACTTTGGATATGTGTGGTGTTAAGATTTTTTCTTAGAGAGTAGCTTTTATTGAGCAGAAATCGCCGAATTGGCCATTTGGACAAGCTCATCTTGACTGGCAAATTGCCATCGTATGGTATAGAGGACATCTTTGTAAACCCATTCAATCTTTGGATCAAAAAAGGAACAAATTGCATACCCTTCGGTGTAATACCCTTTAATATTATTGTTTAAGTCAACTGGAACCTTATCTATTTTCTTATTCAACACCGTATATTCATCATCTTTGAGCTTGCCATTGAGCTCTGCCCTAACCGTCCCAAATGTACAAAAGTGCGCAGTACAGCCGGGGGTAGACCCAATAGTTATCATATACTGCTCTTTAGCCTGAGTCTCGGTTGTTGCAAAGTAAATCTTTCCTTTTTCGGCTTGGATGATTGTTGGAAATAGGACGGGGATTTTTGCAAAATCCTTAACCTCTTTAATAACGTCATCTAGGTTATAAATTGGCTTGACCTTTACATCGATCGTTTGATTTGTTGGAATCATCAGAAGCGTTTTATCAATGCCATCCGCCATGGCCGATTCACCGCTAAGACTGATAAGTAAAAGCGAGAACGATAACGATGTGTACTTCATAGTTTGATCCCTTAAGGTCCTAACGTCTTTTTGTCTTCTAGTGTAATCGTCAATACTACACCTTTCCATAACGTTATATTATACCATCTATTTTTATTTAGTCAACCTTTGCGCGAGACAAAGGGTTGCAATCTGCAAAAAGAATGCTAATATAAAAGTCAAATTATACGACTGGATAACAGGAGTGGGTTGCGGCCCACTTTTTTTATTGGATATTGTAGAAACATGAGTGTAGAAAAGCATATACGAGACATCATAAGCTCTTCTCTTGAAGCAAGGGGGTATAGGGTTGTGCGCATACAACTCCAAGGCTCAAAGCGAAAAACCCTTCAAATCATGATTGAAAGGGACGATGGAAACAATATCACAATTGATGATTGTACTGCTGTCAGTCAGATCGCGTCAGTTTTATTGGACGTCAACGATCTCATACACGAGTCTTATGTGCTTGAAGTCTCCTCTCCTGGATTGGATCGTCCGCTTGTCCTTAAGGAAGACTACGCCAGATTTAAGGGGTCAATGGTAAGGATTGAACTTAAAATCCCTCGTGAAGGACGTCGCCATTTTCAAGGTATTCTCTTAGGGGTTAAAGAGGATTTGATAACAATAGAATTGACCCCACAAAAGGAAGTTGCAGAATTTGCCTTTTCTGACATACAAAAGGCTAAATTAGTTCCTGATTATGAACATGCTCAATAGATTGAGGGAAAGATGACGGAAATACATACAAGCCCTGGAAGTCGAGACATTTTACTCGTTGCAGAGACAGTTGCACGCGAAAAATCTATCGAAAAAGATCAAGTTTTAGAAGCTATGGAACAAGCCATTCAAAAGGCAGGTCGGTCAAAATATGGCTATGAGCATGATATTCGTGCAAAAATTGACCGTAAAACCGGGGAAATCACCCTCTTCCGCTGTCAAGAAATCGTTGAAGAAGTTGAAAATCCTTTAACCCAACTTACCTTAGAGCAGGCACAAGCCATTAATCCAGAGCTTAAAGTTGGAGACTTACTTACAGAAGTTCTTCCTCCTATCGATTTTGGGCGTGTTGCAGCACAAACAGCAAAACAAGTTATCTTTCAAAAGGTCAGAGATGCCGAACGCCAACGCCAATATGAAGAATACAAGAACCGTGTGGGTGAAGTCGTTAGTGGCATTGTCAAACGTATTGAATTTGGCAATATTTTCATAGAGCTTGGAAAGGCGGAAGCTCTTTTACGCCGCGATGAAATGATTCCTCGGGAAAACCTTCGTCTTGGAGATAGAGTCCGCGCCTATATTTATGATGTGCGGACAGAGCCCCGGGGCGCTCAAATTTTTGTCTCGCGTACACGGCCCGAATTCATGGCAAAGCTCTTCATGCAAGAAGTGCCCGAAATTTATGATGGAATCATTGAGATTAAAGCCGTTGCCCGCGATCCCGGAAGCCGTGCCAAAATTGCTGTAACCACTTCAGATCCATCTATTGATCCCGTAGGATCTTGTGTGGGAATGCGAGGAAGCCGTGTTCAAGCGGTTGTTTCCGAACTACAAGGGGAAAAAATTGATATCATCCCTTGGTCTCAAAATCCCGCAACCTTCATTGTCAATGCTCTTTCTCCAGCAGAAGTTACCAAAGTAGTTGTGGATGAGGACAATCAACGCATTGACGTTGTTGTTCCCGATGAACAATTAAGTCTTGCGATTGGACGACGTGGGCAAAATGTACGACTTGCTTCTATTCTCTCTGGATGGAAAGTCGATATTCTCACAGAAGCTCAAGAATCTGAACGTCGTACAGAGGAAATGAAACTTCGCTCAAAAACCTTCGTTGATGCGCTTGATGTTGATGAAATGATCGCCCATCTTTTAATCGCTGAAGGCTTTTCCAAGATTGAAGAGGTTGCCTATATCGACCTTAATGAACTTGCCGCTATCGAAGGTTTTGATAGCGATTTAGCCACTGAACTTCAAAATCGCGCAAAAGCCTACCTTGAAGTTCAAGAACGTCATTTGACAAAACGCTTGAAGGAGCTCAAACTTGCTAAAGATTTGACGTCATTTGAAGGCCTAGATCTAGATATTCTTGTTGCCCTCGGGGAAAAGAACATTAAAAAACTCGACGATCTAGCAGATTTGGCCGGCGACGAGCTTCTAGAACTGCTTCCTGAGGGACGAATTTCTGAAGAAAAAGCGCAAGAAATTATTATGGCAGCTAGAGCCCATTGGTTCGATGCAGAGAAAAAATCAACTGAAAGTTAAGATGCGATGACGGATAACAACGGTACACAGAACCAAAAAAAGCCTCTGACTCTTTCGCCGAAGACCCTGACTTTAAAGAAGGGAGTGGGAGACAAGCATGTGCGCCAGAGTTTTTCTCATGGGCGTTCCAAGACTGTCACTGTTGAAGTTAAGCGTAAGCGCGTCATTCTCCCGAACCAAGGCAAAGGTGAGAAAAAAGGCGAGAAAACACTAGGGAGCTCTGGGCTTACACAGCAGCAAATTCAAGAACGTCTCGAAGCTCTCCATGGGGCCATAAAAACTCAAGTTGAAGAGGCCAGTTCTTCTCGTGCTAAAATCCAAGAACAGGAAATAAAACCTTCTCAAGCTGAAGAGCCTTTAGAAGAACCACAGCAGGAGACAGGGGCAGAAACGGCTTCCATTCCTATTGAGCAACCTCAACCGTTTCCACCATCCGAACCCCACCATAAGAAAAAAACTGTTTATTCGTCTTACGAAGATGAAGACGAAGCGGGTCCCCGCCGTGGCAAAGGGGGCGATATTAAAGCAAAAATACCTCCAGTTAAAAGAACAGAACCACGTCGCCGCAGCGGGAAAATCACAGTCGTACAAGCTCTGCGTGCCGATGAGGATAAACCGACGCGAAGTCTTGCTGCGATGCGGCGCCTCCGTGAAAAACGGAAAATGGCTGGTATTGAAGTTCCAAAACAAAAGGTCATTCGCGAAGTTGTTATCCCTGAAGTTATCACTGTACAAGAGCTTTCAAATCGCCTTGCGGAACGTGGCGCTGATGTCATTAAAGCTTTGATGAAAATGGGCGTCATGGCCACTATCACTCAATCCATTGATGCGGACACTGCTGAGCTTATTGCTACAGAATTTGGGCACCAAGTTAAACGTGTTTCAGAATCGGATATTGAAATTGGCCTTCACATCAGAGATGAGGATCCCGTTCTTTTAAAACCGCGCCCTCCTGTGGTTACGGTTATGGGTCATGTGGATCATGGAAAAACCTCCCTTCTTGATGCTTTAAGAAAGACAGACGTTGTTGCAGGTGAAGCCGGCGGCATTACGCAACATATTGGCGCTTATCAAGTCACTTTAAGCTCGAAGGATAAAATTACCTTTATTGACACCCCTGGCCATGCGGCTTTTACGGAAATGCGCGCACGGGGGGCGAATGTAACAGATATCGTTGTTCTCGTTGTTGCAGCAGACGACGGGGTGAAAGATCAAACGATTGAAGCCATTCACCATGCCAAGGCTGCGAACGTTCCCATTATTATTGCTATTAACAAAATGGATAAACCAGGCGCCAATCCCGAACAAGTTCGAAACATGCTGATGCAGCATGAAATTTTCCTTGAAAAGGTTGGCGGTGACATTCTGGATGTAGAAGTTTCCGCCAAAACCGGCCTCAATCTAAATAAGCTCGAAGAAACCATATTACTACAGGCTGAAATTTTAGAACTCAAAGCCAATCCTGACAGGACGGCAGAGGGGGTAGTTGTTGAATCTAAGTTAGAACGCGGTCGCGGAGTGGTTTCTACTGTCCTGGTGCAAAAAGGCACACTTAGGGTGGGAGATCTCTTTGTCGCAGGGGCCGAATATGGGCGCGTTCGTGCTCTTATTGATGATCGTAGCCATCAAATTGACGCCGCAGGACCGTCTGTTCCTGTCGAAGTTTTGGGTTTTAACGGAGCGCCTATGGCGGGAGACGATTTTGTGGTCGTTGAAAACGAAAATCGCGCCCGAGAAATTTCTGAATTTAGACACCGTCGTGCACGAGAAGCAAAGAGCGCGATTTCAGTTCGCGATACCATGGAACAAATGTTTTCTAAAATTTCAGAAGAAGGTGAAGTTCGTGAACTTCCCCTTATCATCAAATCGGATGTTCAGGGTTCAATGGAAGCTATTAGCGGCAGTTTGGCTAGGCTTTCCACTGAGGAAGTCAAGGTCAAGATCTTACACCAGGCCGTTGGAGAAATTACGGAAAGCGATGTCACCCTTGCAAAGGCCTCTCGAGCTATGATCATTGGTTTTAATGTTCGTGCAAACCCACAGGCTCGCGAAGCAGCTCGCCGGGATGGCATTGAAATTCGTTATTATTCAATCATCTATGATGTTGTCGATGATATAAAGGCAGCGCTGGGTGGCTTGCTTGCACCAACGTTACGAGAGAAATACCTTGGAAAGGCACAAATTCGAAATATCTTTTCCATCCCAAAGGTGGGCAAAGTTGCAGGTTGCATGATCACCGAAGGGCTCGTCAAACGTGGCAGCAAGGTCCGCCTATTACGTGACAATATTGTTATCCATGAAGGAAGTCTCAAGACACTTAAACGGTTTAAGGATGAAGTAAAAGAAGTGCGTGAGGGATATGAGTGTGGCATGGCCTTTGAAAATTATAATGACATTAAAGAGAACGACAGCATCGAGTGTTTTGAGATCGAAGAAATTTCAAGGACACTTGACTAATGATAAAATCCCAAGGCCCTAGCCAACGCCAACTCCGCGTTGGCGAAGAAATTCGTCATATCCTTGCTGAAACATTATCCTATAGATGTTCAGGTGATGAACTTCTTGATCATTCAACTATCACTGTGACTGAAGTCCGCGTTAGTCCAGACCTTCAGAATGCAACTGTTTTTGTTATCCCTTTAGGGGGGAAGCAATTGCCTGAAGTTCTTGCGGCACTGAAAGAAAATTCTAAATACTTTCGAAAGGAAGTGGCCCAAAAACTCAAAACACGCATCGCCCCTCGCCTTGCCTTCCAAGCAGATTTTTCTTTTGACAATGCCTCAAGGATTGAATCTATTTTAAATTCTCTTAAAGCGCCTAAAGAGACTTCCAAACATAAGTGACTCTTTCTCTCACACCCTATGTAAATTAACTTAAATTTAAATTTACGAGATTTTTTCACCATTTGTGAAAGAAAGGACTAGAATTCTTGCGTATTTTAGATACAATTGCGTGATTGTTAACTCACAATTTGGTAAAATAACTTGAATGAAACTTTAGATAATTTTTTAGGCGGGCGTGCTAAGCTTGTTCAACCGTCTGAAGGCTATAGAGCTGGTATTGACCCCATATTTCTAGCAGCATCCATCCACCCCAAACCAAAAGAAAAAATTCTCGATGTAGGCTCAGGCGTTGGCGTAGCTTGTATTTCTTTAGCTGTCCGTTGTCTAGAAGCTCAAATTATCGGTTTAGAAGTGCAAGAAAAACTCGTAGAACTTGCTCAAACAAACATCCGAGCGAATAAACTGGAAAAGCGAGTGGAAATCCTTAACGGTAATCTCGAATATCCCCCAGTCTTGCTCAAGGAGAACTCCTTTGATCAAGTAATGACAAATCCCCCTTACTTTGAAGAGAAACGAGTACAATTATCACCCGTAGTAGGACGGGCTCAAGCCAATACAGAAACAATGGATTTAGGAACTTGGATAAAGTGCTGTTTGAAATTTCTCAAGCCAAAGGGCGTCTTCACTATGATTCATCGGACAGAACGCCTCTCCGAAATTTGTGCCCATCTTGGCACAAAGGTTGGAGACCTTGTCATTTATCCGCTTTGGCCGGGAGCTAATAAGCCCGCACGAAGGGTTATTATCCAAGGTCGTAAAAATATTAAAGGCGAGCCTCGCCTTGCCAGAGGCCTTATTCTTCATGGAGCTACGGAGAAGTACACCCCTGAGGCGGAAGCTATTTTACGCCACGCACAACCTATTGTGCTTTAGAGAGCTAAAATAATTTTACAATTTGCTCTTTCGTAAGCGTTTGTCATCCAAGCGGCTTAACCGTGAAGGAAGTGGAGGACGCGACACATATGTAGGGGGCTCAAGAAATTGAGCAACTTTTAGAGGCAGGATAAATAATCTCAATCAGAAAACTCTCCCTCATTTTTAGAGGGGATACCTAAAAATCGTATTTTGCTCTTGTTTTTTTCATAATAAACATTACATCCCAATTGAAGATTGTATAAATCAGAATTTATTATTGAAGATGAAAAATTTAATTCTTTCAATTGTTCTATCATTAGTTCCTCTAAACGTTGTTTTAGCAGGACATCCTGCTCCTGAGGACATTTCTCTTATGACTGAACAATTTGTTCTTCAAACGGTTCGTTTTCAAGAGAATTTTGATCCTCAGGACAAGAAGCTCTCTTTTAACTATAGTCAGACTCTAAAAGAAGAAATATGTACCACAGAAGAAGTCGGCGATAAGCAAGGGGGTATCTTCTTCCAAAACAAAAAAAATCCAAATGCCCCTCTTATAGTCCATTTTCATGGTGGTGGTAATGATGCTGATTTTACGACAAATAAATTTAGTACCCTTCTTTATGAACTTCTCAAGAGCGGCTTTTCTGTTTATTGTCCCCACTACGATTCAAATGATTGTGATACTAACCTTCTCGACAAGATAAGAATCGCTCTTTTCTCTTACTATTCTAAGCATCCATCAGATTCTAAGAGTTTTTTTATTGATGCCTTCAGTTCTGGAGTCCAAACAGCAAATCGTTTTCTCAAAGCTCGGCATAATAATCAAAAAAAAGATGAATATAGTATCTTGGGCGCGCATTATCGTGTGGGAAACTATGAAAAAGATTTTCATATTAACTTACAAGAACATATTAATTTTCCATTATTTGTATCACTTGCGGGGCAAGATAAAATTGTAGGAGAGCCATTCTTTGGATTTAACATGATTCGATATTTGTTAGATCATCAACGTAAGGTAGATTTTCACTTTATGCCCACAGGTAGCCATCACCTTATTCCAAAGGATCTTTTAGGTACTGATAAGGAATTTCCTAAAGTGGATAATCAGACAGCTGATCAATATGCACCAGCCAAGCAATATGCGTCTTTAAAACATAATACGCCCCAATTCCAAGAGCTTTATGACTATGTTGCTTTTAAAGCACGTGTTTGGGAATACTTTTTATCCTTAAGCGAGAATGGGACGGAAGTTCGTGATCAGAGTCTATTTGCTCCGGAGCGGGTTAGAAACCGCGTTTCAGAAGTTAGTACCAAATTTTATATGGGTCAACATGAGGAAAACACTCTAAAGAAAATGATTGATCTTAGCGCCTCAACAAATAATGCGACAGGAATCAGAAGCAATGCAACTGCACTTATTAAGGGGGCATCTCCCAGTCGTATTTATAAAAACTCTTATGGGAAAGATGGCCTGATAGAAAAAGAAACATCAGAACTTGATCAAGAGTTCATTGAGCGGATTTTAGACAGCGAAGCAGACTATATGCAAGGACAAGAGGGAGAGGTATTCCCTGCCTATCATGGAACAACCCGTGAGGTTGCTGCTCTTTATACGATCATGTCTCTGTTTGAACAGGCCAAATTAGGGCAAATGGGTTCATCTGAAGTTCCCCGTTTGCGTTGCCCAGCCTATTTTGACAGATCACGATCTCTTCAAGAGGTCTTATCCTCTTTCGAAGCACATGCAGACTTGCCTGAACAAAAAGCACAGAAAAGACATTTTAATTATAATGAGGGATTCAATAATTGGTTTGTTGCCGCATCCCCTTGGTTATTTGGGGGACATGTTAGAGAAGGAAGTTTTCCATTATCCTTTATGCGCGAGGAGACATTGCGTAAAGCTATCAACTTAAGGGAAATGCTTTTTGTATTTTTTACTTCCCAAGGAATTAAGACAACACGTGGAATGTTAGATCGGTATATAACTTTGGCTCAAGAGTGCCCCTCCACACTCTTTCAAATATTTATGTCAAAAACATATCTGGATGAACATGCTTATTTGTGTGAAATGTGGGGTGAACCGATAGACTATCTGTTAGGACAAACCTCAAGATTTTTAACAAAGTTTAGCGAAACTCCAGATGAAGCAGAAAAAGAATTGCAAGACCATAGAAAGGACTTCAATAATCCGAGAGGGGAGCCAGATTTTGCTCACTATGGGTTAGCGCCGGAGCTACAAATGCGTATTATGGTTGATCCAACAGAATTTAGTCAAGAAGTTGTCGTAAAGCCACATCCTCGTAATACCGCAGATTATGAGAGGTTTATGAATAACCTAAAGCAATTGCTTGTTCAGGATGTTGTAAAGGTCGAGAAATCAGAGAAACTAGATTTTTTTGATTTTGATCAAGTTCTATGCGACATTCTATCTGGGCGCGTTGATAAATTAAAAAAGGTAAACTTTACTCAAAAAGATTTTGATCGTACCTTTAAGGATCCTATTGCAGAAAGAGAAAAGCAGCAGACAACTTTATTTGAATTTGCTTTACAATACGCCTTCGATGACGTCATTTGTCATCTTTTGAGCGTACATCCTGCCCCAACTGATTTAATTAAAACCCATGCCGAACAAGTCAACCACCGAATCAGTGTGAGAGATGATGCTAGATTACTCGAATTTGTCATTCAGAACAATTCATTGGAAAAAGAAAAGACTGACCTAATGAAATATATTATGCACCATAATTATAACTGCGCGCAGTATATTCTAAATCTTGGTCTCAGCAATTTATTTAAACGGCCTTTGATAGCTCCGGATAGTAATCAGGAAATAACCTCCTTTCCAAAGGAAGGGTCGGCTTACATCCCGATGAATGTAGTATATATGATGGAAAGGTATGATTCAACAGCCCTGAGCGCCAATGTGTTAGAGAAAATAAAAACTAAGACATTAGGTGAAAATAAGAACCGTCTCCTAAATTTCATAACGCACTATTATATAGACTTATTACATAATATCCAAGTTGTCCTAGATGGGTTGCCCGAAGAAAATTTGAAACGCTGGTGTGCAGGGTACTTTTATATCCTCCATACCGACGAAGCGTCGAAATCACTTATCAGAGATGACAAAATTGTCGGGGCTCACCTTGAATCATTCAAGAAGCGTTATGGTCTTACTCCACGTCTAAAGATTTTCAATCCAATGGGTTGATTTCGAATAATGAAATAAGTAAGGCAATGTAGAAAATGACTATCCACGTCCAAACTCTCTATAGATCGTTCATTTAGACATATCCCTATCACCACAAAAGCCGTTGAATAAGGGGGCTCATCGGACAATGAAACGTGAAGGTCTTCCTGACGTTGTCGCTCCCGACTTCGACGGAAGATGAGGGAGGAGGCAAGTTAAGTCATTGAAAAGCTTGGTGTGAGGTTTTAATTTTGATTTGTTGTGCCTAATTTTACCAACCCTTTGAAAAACAACACTTCTTAAACTCGTCTCCCTCGAATATCGATGAAGTCGGGATCATCATTTTACGCCTTATTAATAAAAAACTTTAACTTTTTCTTAATATAAAAAGTTTAAAGTTATACGTGAATTAAATATGAACAACAAAAGATCAAAAGGAGAAGAAAATGAAATTTAAATTATTAATCGCTGCATCCGTCTTATCTGTTATCGTTGCAATTCAAGCTAGAGCTGACGATACGAAAGTTACACTGACCTGCCCTACCATTACGAATGCAATGTGTGGTGGGGGGAATTTGTCAACAGGCTGTTCAATTGGTGAAGTGTTCCTTGGCCCAACAGGTTATGGTATAAGTATAAAATTCAGTGACCCCGGTGACCCAACTGGTGTGTGGGGTGTTATAAACTCGCCAATTCCTAGACCTGGAATTTTTTCACCTTATACTGTTGCGGACGTAGAGCCAGCCGGGGTCACTTTGACTGATAATGCGAAAATCCCAACTTGTATTTACAACTTTAAATTTTGGGATTCTGACGCTCCTAACACCTCGGTCTCCGTATATTGGAGTGAACCATTACGTGACTGTTCCGCCACTGCTACAACACGGACTTTTAGTTGTACAAAATCATCCGGCGCTTCAAAAGCATCTAGCGCTTCAAAATCATCGAACGCCTCTTAAGCTATTTAAGGAGAGAGGGGTGAATTCACCCCTCTTTTTTAACCTCGATTACCACAAAGGCTGTCGAATAGGGTGGTTCGTCAGAAAAGGAAACGTGAAGAGACTCTTTATGACCAGAGGGAACACAAGACGATAGTCTCTCCCAAGCTTTTCCGTGAAAACAAAGTTGAGGAGCGCCCAAAGGACTACGGAGGGTTTCAATATTTTGCCAGGAAATCCCCTCCCTCATCCCCGTACCAAGCGCCTTAACAGCCGCTTCTTTTGCAGCAAAGCGATTAGAATAAACCCGCAAAGGATAAGGGCTTTGCTCGGCGTAGATGCGTTCATTTTCCGTAAATATCCTTTGTAGGAACTGATCTCCAAATTTATGAATGAGTTTTTCAAGGCGCCTTGAATCGATAAGATCAATCCCTATACCAATAATCATCTAGCCCCTCTCAACAGAAAGCACCCGCTGTGACAGACGAAGAGCGGCTATAATCGCCATGAGATGATCGAGGTTTCGCACATCGAGATCAACGCTCATTTCATAAAATTCTGGGGTTCGGTTGTTAATTTTTAAGTGGATAATATTTGCGTTTTCTCGCGCCATAATCGCTGTTATAGCCGCGATCGTCCCAGGTTGGTGGATGACAACAAGAGATATTCTTGCCACATGTTGCCCCAGATCAGGCGAATCCTTTGTCCAGTTGATATCTAGTAAACGTTCTGGAGTTTCCGCAAAAAGGTCGAGGGTTTCACAATCGGAGGTATGAATCGTCACTCCCTTTCCTGTCGTGACAACCCCTAAAATGTGGTCACCCGGCACGGGGTGACAGCAACCAGCGTAATGAACTGCCATTCCAGGAATCAACCCCTCGATGGCGAGAGCTTCTTTTTTTGGCTTTTTGTGGGCTTCTTTTTTCCCAGTTAATTTCTTCGGGGCTTTTTTTAGTTTATGCTCAGGATAAAGGATCCGTACCAATTCTTGGGTTGTCTTTAAGCCCTCGCCCAAATACGCATAAACATCCTCTATGGTTTTCACACCAAAAGGCTCGAGCGCTGCTCCTAAGCTTTTCTCATTAAACTCCAAATGCTCCTGTTTGAGAGATCTTTGAATCATTGTCTTTCCAAGATTTACAAATTGTTGATGCATCTGCTGACGTATAAAACGGCGAATGCTGGCACGTGCTTTGCCCGTTACAACAATTTTTTCCCATGTGGGTGACGGGTGTTGTGTCTTGGAGGTAATAATATCGACTTGATCTCCATTTTCGAGCTCCGTACGCAAGGGCATCATTCGCCCATTAATTCTCACGCCACTACAATGATTTCCAACGCTTGAATGGACTGCGTAGGCAAAATCAATAGCCGTCGCTCCTCTTGGTAAGGTAATGAGGTCTCCTTTAGGGGTAAAACAAAACACCTGATCATGAAACATCTCAAGCTTAGTGTGTTCAAGAAATTCTTCAGGACCTTCCGTTGTTTCTAATATCTCTAAAAGCCCACGCAACCAACGATATTGATGCCCCTCATGGGAAACGCCTTGCTTATATTGCCAGTGGGCTGCCACACCTAATTCATCGACCTCATCCATCTCCTTTGTTCGAATTTGAACTTCAATGCGACGCTGCTGGGGCCCAATGACAGTAGTATGGATTGACTGGTAGTTGTTCTGCTTTGGTGTGCTGATGTAATCTTTAAAGCGGCCGGGAATGACGGAATAGGTGCTATGGATAACGCCCAGAGCACGGTAACATTCTGCTGGAGAATCTACGAGAATCCGAAAAGCCATAATATCAGAGAGTTGCTCAAAGGTAATGTTTTTTAGCTTCATCTTTTTCCATATAGAGCAAGCGGTCTTTTCTCGCCCCGTAACAACTGCCTTAATCCCACTTTCTTCGAGAACTTGCTTAAGCTCATCCATAATTGGGGTTAAAACATCCTCTCCCCGAGCGCGTAAAAAATGAAGGCGTGAAAGAATGGAGTCATAGGCATCAGGATGAAGTTGTGCAAAGGCCAAATTTTCAAGCTCATTTTTGACTTGATGAAGACCAATTCGTTCTGCAAGGGGAACATAAATTTCCATTGTCTCCAGAGAGATACGCCGTCTTTTTTCTTCGGATGTAACGAAATAAAGGGTTCGCATATTATGCAATCGATCGGCAAGCTTTATAAGAAGAACGCGGATGTCTGAAGACATAGCCAATAGAAGCTTGCGGAAATTTTCGGCTTGTTTGGCTTTATCTGACTGGAATTCAATTTGCGAGAGCTTTGTGACACCATCGACCAGAAAGACCACTTCTTTCCCAAAAAGTTTCTCAATTTCATCCAAAGTTGCAATGGTATCTTCAACCGTATCATGAAGAAGCGCAGTGACGATACTCGCCACATCTAAGCGCATGTCAACTAAAATGCCTGCAACTTCGAGGGGGTGGGTAAAGTAAGGATCTCCTGATGCTCGTTTTTGAGTCCCATGGGCTTTCATTGCGAAAACATATGCACGGTTCAGAAGATCTTCGTCCGCTTTAGGGTCATATGCTTTTACGCCTTCAACAAGCTCATATTGACGAATCATGAAGACTCAATTCTTAAGCAAGGACTTATTCAAGTCACCTTAAGTCAGAAGGATTATTCTTCTTCCTCTGTGCTTTCTAAGTCAATTTCAATATCTTCTTCATCATCGCTTATCTCATCGTCAAGAGCAAGGCTTTCGATTTCAGTTTGATGTTGGCCTTCACCTGCATAAGATTGTTCTTCTGATAAAAGTTCTATGTATTCTTCTTCTGGCTCTTCACCAGGAATATATTTTTGAAGCCCTTGAATTAGATTTTCTTGAAGCTCTTCTAAGTTAACGGTTTTATCTGCAATCTCGCGTAAAGCCACAACAGGGTTTTTATCATTATCACGAGAAACCGTTAGGGGTGAACCCGCTGAAACTTGCCGTGCGCGTTGAGAGGCGAGCAAAACCAGATCAAACCGGTTAGGAACTTCACGAATGCAATCTTCAACTGTGACACGAGCCATTTAGATCTCCAGTCTTTTGAGTTAGCCTTGACGAGCCTTGTAACGCGGATTTATTTTATTAATAACATAAGTCCGCCCCTTACGACGAATGACGCGAGAATTTTTATCACGCACTTTAATGGTTTTGATAGAATTTACTATTTTCATCGATCAGTCCGCTTTTATGCAGTAAATAACTGGCCTTATTCCTAGTCTAAAGCTAACTGTTTTGTCAAGAAATAAAAGACAGAGCGCTGCTAGTATAACGTTTCGTAAAAACATTTACATTAATTTATACTAAAAAATGGATTGCTTCGCTTTGCTCGCAATGACATAAAAATTTCATCCTTATCCAACTGAGGTTAAAGTATGCTAAAAATTAAAAAAGTCCCCTCCCCTCACTTTAATGACCGCACAGGGCTCATTGATTCAATCATACTTCATTATACAGACATGCCCTCAGCGGACGAGGCACTTGCTTGGCTTACCAGCCCAAAATCTAGCGTCAGTGCGCATTACCTCATTGATGAGAAGGGTTTTATTTATCACCTTGTGGATGATGAGAAACGCGCCTGGCATGCAGGGACAAGCTTTTGGCAGGGCTGCACCGATCTCAACAATCGTTCCCTAGGTATTGAACTTGCTAATCCTGGTCATTCTTACGGCTATCAACCCTTTCCCGAAGCACAAATCGACACCCTTTTACGCATATGCGAACAGCAGTGTACACGCTGGAACATTCCTAAAACACGAATTTTAGGACATTCCGACATTGCCCCATGCCGAAAACAGGATCCTGGGCACCTTTTTCCTTGGAGTACTCTTGCAAGAGAAGGCTTTGGTTTGTGGCCCACTTCAGGCCTCTCCCTCTCGAAAGAGGAAGGATTTATTGAAAAAGGCCTCGACACTATTGGTTATGAAACCGTCTCCCTTCCGCATACAGTAAGAGCTTTTAAGAGGCATTTTCAACCCCATCAACTGGATGATAGAGCGGATGAGGAAACCTGCCGTCTCATTCAAGGCTTGTTAGACAGCCTAAAAGTGCTTATATAAAGGGTACAGATGGCCGGAGAGGTGCTGCTTTGGCAGAGGAAAGTCCGGGCTCTCTATAGGCACGGTGCCGGATAACGTCCGGCGAGGGTAACCTTAGGGAAAGTGCAACAGAAAGCAAACCGCCTGGAAACGGGTAAGGGTGAAAGGGTGTGGTAAGAGCGCACCGCGCCTTTGGTAACAAAGGTGGCACGGCAAACCCCACCGAGAGCAAGACCAAATAGGAATGATACATAATCGGTCTATAGGTTGTCATTCGGGTCGGTCGCACGAGGCGTAGGGTAACTTACGTCCTAGATGAATACCTCTCCCCTTCTTTAAGGGACAGAACCCGGCTTACAGGCCATCTGTTTATTTCTCAAAGCGCTCAAATTTTTGGAGAGACATGATTGACATCTAAAATATAACAACCATGATAGATTATGAAGTTATATCAATTGGGTATATACGATGAAATTTCAATTTAATCCTCAAAAGTCGGTTTCGAAGCCAATTGTGCGTATTGGAACAGACGTTATCCGTAATCGCATGGGAGAGATTCTTTTTCAAAGTTTTACAAAAGAAAATAAAAAGCTCAGCCAAGAAGAAGCCGATCAACTTGCAAATGAAGGCAAGCGCCTCTCTCGAAATAATAAATCCTCTAAGAAGAGAGATTAGGAATAGGAAAAAAGTTACGGGGCTATGCGGTTGATTTCCGGACCCTTTATTAGTCGACCGTTAAAAGCGCGATTTTAGAAAAATGATCGTCAAGAAGGAAGGCGATGAGAAAAGCGAAAGGACAAAATGGACATGAAGAGGAGATCGAGGGAAGATTAGACGGCTAAAACAGCAGCGATTTGTCTGAAGTTGAACCCAATGCCCGCAAGAATGGCATTGATTTCATCTCCTTTACGACCTTTAAGATAATTTCTGCGCAAAAGCCCATCGTTTTTCGCATGACCAATGATGGGCTCAATGACAGACCTGCGCTTGATATCTCGTTTAATTGCCGGGGTTACCCCTCGCTTTTGACCTGAAAGAAAAACTTGCGTATGGGGATCTTCCCATTTATGGCCTTTGTATCCTTTGTCGGCAACAAGGCGCTCCGGTAACTTACCGATAATTTTCTCAATGTTTTCAGCTGCGCGTTTAAGGGTATGCCCATCATATGGCCGACCAGGCATGGCCTTTGCATGTAAAATAAAGTGTTTTCCCTTCTTTCCAGAAGTTCTTAAATTTGTCGCTAAAGAGACCTTCACGCCAAATTCATAAGGAGCCCGAGCCTTTCCTTTACTGATGCATTCGACTTCTGGCGCATGCCAGGAATAAAGATAATCAGGATCTCCTCGCTTTTGCTTATATATTTGCTTCGCTTTACGTAAGGTGTCATAAAAGAAAAGGGGAAGCTCTTGGCTGACATTTTCGACTTTCCGTTCCACATCTCGTATCAATCGCCCCAAACGAACACGTATAAATTTTAACTCTCGTTTCGCACGGCGCATTTGCTTTGCATGGATATATCGTCCCACTTTAATAGCTGCCTTTTGAACAACACGCACATAGCTTTGCCGAAGCTTTATCCCAGCCCTGCGTACCGTCTCACTAAGCTTCGTAATGGCTTTGCGCATAAGACCGTGCTCCGTTGGGTGAGTAATATTCTTTTCCTGAACCGTTGTATCAATAGCAACAGACTTTACATCTTTGAGTTTAAGGGCTCCAAGTTCACATGCAATGGCAAGGCTTTCTTGCAATATGGCATCTAAAGTAGATGCTTTAATTCGTCCCCGGAAATGACTCATACTCGAGCGCTCAATGGGAAAGCGATGTTGAAAGAAAATTTCACCGCAAAAGTATTGGAAATAAGGATTTTCAACCCAGCGCGCACAGACCTCCTCATCGGAAAGAGCATAGTATGTTTAAGTAAATTCAGGCCTATCATCAACCGAATGGGAAGCCCTGCTCGACCAATATCAGAATAATAGGGAGAAAATTCCTTATGTAACCGCTCCCAATCCATCAACTTTGTCAGACGACTAAGGGGATGGTTTAAATCGATGATTTGATCCAACCGATTACGAAATAGGTCCTGCTGACCAAAATCAATTTGTTGTTTGGGGCGCATATTTTCCATTCCATTTTGCAAGATTCTAATCAAAATCATAGCAAAATCTGGCGTTTTTTAAAAGAGGAAAATACCAAAAAATCTATTCGTTTTAATATGTTATGGGCTTTTTAACGGTCGACTAACAAATCAACTCAAAAATGATTACAGAACTTCCGTTTGGGTTTGCGCATTCAAAACAAAAAACCCCGCAATAGACGGGGTTTTTTATTAAGATGTAGCTTCTTATTTGCTTTCTGTTTGTTCGCCTCCAGTAGGTGCTGGCTCAGGTGCAGGAGCTGGTTCAGCCGGTGCAGGAGCTGGTTCAGCCGGTGCAGGAGCTGGCTCAGGTGCAGTTGGTGCTGGTTGTTCCTGAGGAGCAGGTGGAGTTTCGTCTTTAGCTTTTTTCTCGCATGCAGCAAGAGTTAAAGCACAAGCCGCAATTAGTGCTGTATATACTGTTGACTTCATTTTTATCCCTCATATTTTAGAGCTGCCGGGCACTCTTTAATCGTTTTCTGTTAATTGATTTCAACCGGACAGCGTCGATTTTGTCATAAAATTTAAATAATTGCAATCGTGGATAGATTATCAATGCTTATTTCTTCATATCCTTCTGCCAAAGATCTCCGCCGACTGGCAAAATAGCTAGTAAATGTATCGCATCCAATGTCATAAATACCTTTAACTCCTTCAGCTTTTAATTGCTGGCAAATGTAGAGGGGGAGGTTAAAATAATGATGGCCTTTTTTGTCCGAAGGCACAAAATAAGTGTCGTACGATTCTCTGATTAGATCAGGAAATTCTGGGCCAACTTCATAATTTTTTTGTTGAATTGTTGGCCCGAGACTTGCATGGATGCGGGATCGTTGAGCTCCGAGGATTTCCATTTCCCTCAATGTGGCTTGAAGAATGCCAGCCTTTGCTCCTCGCCATCCGGCATGGCATGCTCCAATTATATTGGCCTCAGGATCATAAAAAAGCACAGGACCACAATCAGCCGTGAAAATCCCAAGCACAATCCCTCGAACATTGGTGACAAGTCCATCACCTTCAGGGGCATCTTTCCGTGTTTCGGTGATGCGGTGTACTTTTATTCCGTGAACTTGTTTAAGGGTGACAAGAGATGGGAAGACCTTGTCAGGCGTGGCGTTGAGAAAAGCATGATCGATGGAAGAAAATTGCGAAAGATGCGGGCATTTTAAAAGCATAACTCAAATCCAGAAGGCGTGGGGTTAAGAGGTGAAAAAAGGACCATGGCCTTAAAAATGGTACCCATTTGCAGAGGATGCGTCAACCGGGTGAGAGCCACATCAAGAGCTGTACTTTTGGAAGGATTCTGGTTTTTAAGAAGTTGGATTCTCAAATCAACCCCAAGGTTTTTTAAAAACTGTCCTTGCGGACCTGGTCCTAATATGCCCACATTGTAAGAGGAAGCAATCTCTTTCAGCCTTGTGAAATTCACATGACAGGTCAAGTCTGACTTTCCTACCTGGTAGAAGGGAGAGACAAATTCTCCCTCACGAAGAGCTTGCAGAGTATCACCGCGACCTTCCTCATAACCATAGTCGATACATAAAAAACACCCGCCGCAGCTTTGAAGGCGAGAACATATAGCATGAAGGAGAGTTTCTGTTTGAGGACTTTCCTCCCATATTTCATCGGGGCCATCTTCCTTGCGTCGTTCAACATCACTAAAAGCAAGGTTGCCGTCTCTGAGGGAGATACATCGTTCGAAAACGGTATTTCTTTTTCGCTTAAATAAATTTGTGGGGAAGGTGTCTAAAAATTCATTGGCAATAATGATAACTGGATGCGTGGTTAGAGGAAGTTCTTCAAAGCCATTGAGCCATGTGAAGGGACCAGCAAGGGCTTCTTTTTGGTACTTTTTTAAAGGTAGGTTCGTTTCCACAAGATAAATTTTTAAAGCTTTAAAAAAAGAAGGGCCCAATCTGGCTATTCTAAGAAAATCAGCCATAAGAGTTCCCTTTCCCGGGCCGAGCTCCACTAAAGTCAGGTTTTTAGGGCAATTAATTTTTGTATAATAATCAAGGGCCCAAGCCCCAATTAACTCTCCGAAGACTTGACTGATTTCAGGAGAAGTTGTGAAATCTTGGCCAATGGCTTCATGGGTTTGGTAGTAGCCTAGTTCTGGATGCTGTAAGGCAATTTCCATAAAACGGCTTTGCGAGAGGGGTCCCTTTTCCTTGATTTCATTATGGAGAAGGGAGTTAAGCATTTTCTTTTCGCATCAAAGCACGTCCACAGAGAAAAATTCCAAAAGCTAGGAGAGGGAAGGAGAGGAGTTGTCCCATGGTGAGTCCCCCTCGGAAATATCCGATAAAGGCGTCAGCTTCTCGATAAAATTCAACGATGATACGGGCCATTCCATATCCCGTTAAAAAAAGACCCGTCATAAGGCCTCGGCGGTGTGGCCAACGGGTATAAAGGGCGCCATAGGAGAGGAGAAGAAACAAGGCAATGCCTTCTGTAAAAGCTTCATAAAGTTGACTTGGATGGCGAGGGTAAGGACCGCCGTTGGGGAAGACCATGCCCCACGAAGAATCGGTGATACGACCGTATAGCTCACCATTGACAAAATTAGCTATGCGGCCGAAGAAAAGACCGATGGGAACGCCGCAGCATGCTAGATCAGAAAAGTTTAAGAAATAAATTCCACGTTTATAAGTATAAATAGATGTGGCGAGCACCACACCCAAAAGCCCCCCGTGAAAAGCCATGCCGCCCTTCCATACTTCAAAAATTTCCAATGGCTTCTCGAGATAATTTTCTGGATTATAAAAGAAGACATAGCCAAGACGGCCACCAAGAACAACGCCAATAATGGCCCAGGCCAGATAATCATCAACCATTTTGCGGTCAACCAAAGGGAATTTATGAGTTAACCATAAGCTATAACGCCACCATCCTAGAATCCCAACCACATAAGCGAGCCCATACCAATGGACAGCAAGGGGGCCGAAGCGAAAGGCAATGGGGTCAATTTGAGGAAAGAGCATGAGTAGATTCTTTGTACATAGCTTGAGTTCAAAATGTTATATATTTCTCAATTCTAGATGAATTCTTTTGCCGAGAGCAACTGCTGCTCTTTCTAAGCTTTTTAGCGTGACACTAGTATTGTTTGGATCCAAAAGACGATCAAAGGCCATGCGGCTTGTATGCATACGGCGAGCAGTTTCGGCCTTTGAGATGTTATTTTCTTTCATGGCTTTTTTAAGTGCAAAAGCTATAATTCTTTTAAGAGCGAGAGCTTCGCTTTCTACTAAAATATTTTCCTGTTCCAGAAAGCTATCAAAGTCTCCTCCAATATGTTTATTTGGCATTTTTTAATTTCCTCAATCGTTTCTTGGCTAGATCTAAATCTACATCTAAGGTTTTCTGTGTTTTTTTGAAGAAAGCATGTAATAAAATCATCTCGTTTCTATGTAGAGCAAAAATAATCCTTGCGATTTTATTAGAACTTAAGTGAGATCTTACTTCATAGAGCCCATCTTTTAAGGGGCGACACACCGGCATTCCAACAGGCCAGCCAAATTCTATAGTCTTAATGTCAGCACCAATTATTTTTTTATCCTCTTTTGAGAGTTCTAAAAGCCAATCTCTCACAGGTTCTTTTCCGGACTCGTTTTTAAAAAACCTAACTGAAAGTCCCTTCATATTAGAGCGTACCATTTTTGATGCCTCTCGTCAACTGATTTTATATATAATTTTAAATAAGTATAAAATCTATTTAAAGAGTTTTACGTCTTATCTCAAGGAGCTTTTGAAGACAGCTCTTTCCATCCAAGAAATAACGTCTTCGAGGAGGTCATGGGTTCCTTGGTTGAAAGCGCTGATAATAGTTTCCATCGTAAGCGAGCAAAGAGGGACTTTTTCTTCAAACATATGTGACGCAATGACCTCGCGCTCTCTCAGATCCACAACCTTGAACACCGCCTTTATGTGGGCCATTGCTTGAGCGTTTTTACAAGTGTGGATTGAAAAATCCTGAATTTCTGTGCGAAGAACATATTTGGTTTGAAGGCCCGTTTTGAGGCGATTGACATAAATTCCTCCCCACCTTTGGCTTAACCCATCAAGGAGAGCTTCATAAAACACATCTGAAAGCCGGTCAGGCCAACTACCATCAGCGACGTAGTCTCGTTGATAAGGAGAAGGGGTGAGGGCAATGCGATGCGTGTTGAGGCTCGCTTCACATAAGGGCGCATCGAGAGCAAGGGAATCTTTCAAAATGTTAACCGTTTCAAAGTAACCGCTGTGAAGCGTATACAACGGAAGGGGCTCAGGCTGTTCAAGAAGCGCACATGAACTAAGAAAAAAGCCACAGAGTAAAAGAGTTACATATTTCATGATTTAAAATTACCAGAAAACCTGAAGATCGTCGAGAGGGCCCAATATGAAAAAAATTATGATTAATGCCCAGAGGTATTAGGAGTAAAGGGATATGGAGGAGGCATAGGGGTAGAAGAAGATACAAAGTCAGGAGTAAAGAGATATGGAGGAGGCATAGGGGTAGAAGAAGATACAAAGTCAGGAGTAAAGAGGTAGTCGGAATTACTTGACACAGGCTGAGAAATGGAAGAAGTGTTATGATATAAAGAGATAATGTCCTCCTCTTCTTTTAATGACTGTTTCTTATGAGATATTAAGTGGTTAAACCACACTTGACGCTCTTCAGGCGTGAAAGCTTTTAAGGAATGTACGGCTTGAACAGGTGTCATACGTTTTTGAGGATCAATCGCAAGAACTTGACGTAAAAGAGAGAGGAGAGCACTTGAGAATCTACTTTGAAGGGACGTTAAGCTCGTTTTCACTTCTCTTTCAAAGAAATCATGAGTCCATTCAGAAACTCGGACTTCTATAGAAAGCCTTGGATAACTAAAGAGAGTCTCCGTATCATTCAGCAGTTCAAGTATATAAAGCCCGCCTGCCCACGTATCAGCAGCTTTTCCAGAAAAAGATGAGACTTTTCCGCCATCTCCGTCAGTTTTCCCGTAAGAACGCAAAAAGGCTATAATTTCAGGAGCAAATTTACGTGTGTCGCCTAAGAACTGAGGTTTGGAGATTCGGTCCTCTTTCTCCAGTTTTTGAGCACGACCAAAGTCTGCAATACACAATCTTCCATCTCGCATGTAAAGAATATTCTCATCTTTTATATCCAAGTGACAAAAACCCTGATCGTGTATATACCCAAGTCCTTCCATGAGTTGATACATGGTATCGGAGATCTGATTTTCACGTTGATCGGATGTTAATGATAAAAGTAGGGTTCGATACCCAACGCCGCTTGTATAAGCCAGGGGCATGACTTGAAACAAACGAGGTTCTTCATGCAATCCCATTGGCTCGAAATGTTTGTAATCGATAAGAGACATGACGTGAGGGCTTCCCCTCAATTGATATGAAATCTCCCCTTCATTGAGAGATTCTGCAACAGCGTTTCTGCCGAAAACCTCTTTGATCGCATATAAGTCTGCTGTTTTTATATTACTTCCTGCATAAGTAGCCCCAAAGTTTCCTTTTCCAAGTGTAAAAATCACATTGCCCGAAGCAGAAGGGATTGTCTTCCCCGTAAAAGGTTGAAGACGCCTTGCTTCCTCTGGAGAGAGTGTTTTCCAGATGGCATATGTATTTTCTGCAATGCCTCCGATAAAAGTAGGGTGTTCTGTAAATCCTCTGGAGGTAGGCCTAAAAGAAGGAAGAGAAGAGTGAGAGGTGCGAAGTGGTTCTAGAGGTGGGGGGATTTGGATTGAAGGTATTGCATTCAAAGGTATCGAATTCGGGCTACGCTCAAGATCAGAGTGTTTATCTTTTTTTGAAAAACAACCTTTTTTAATACCAAGTGTCCCTGCCGGTACGCATAGGCAAATCCCCCCTCCAGCCGTTACGCATAGGCAAATCACAACGCCAGCACCAATCCCCAATCCTTTCCAAACATTTATTTTCTCAGAGGAAGTTTCAGGTGAATGCTTTGACGTTGTGAAGATGCCTGTGGTAGACCTTGAAGAACTTAATGCAGAGGAAGGGATGAGGCTTGTTGAAGATGTTGACGTACTCCATGCAGAAGGCAGGGAGGCTAATTCGGTTGTATTTAAGAAACGTCCTTTGACATTATACACGTTCCCTGGTTGTTCATCCGTCCATATCGCGAAGATCGTTCCATCGGGTGAAGAAGTCATGAAAAGTTCTCTCTGTTCTCCCGTTGTCACCTCATTAATTAACCCCTCCTTAGTAAGGGGTTGCAAGCGATTGTTAAACAGGCGACCATGAATATGCCGACCTCCAATTTTGTCACTCACCCATACCACAAAGAGAGTCCCATTGCTATTAGGGACGAGGACGACGCGAGGATGCCCGCCAAAATAGGTGTCGATGAGTTCTTCGCTTAACCTCATTTCACCTGTAAGTGGAGATAAGGAATTATTATAAACACGACCTTGAATTGCGTATCCACCGGATATTGTTTTTGTCCACACGATAACTTTTTCATTATTTGGGAATGAGGCAGCTGAGGGGCTGTCACCCCCCATACTCAACAACGTCTCATTTAATAAGGGATTCAACATATCATCAAATAAACGGCCAAAAACATAGGAATTTCCTCCTCTAAACCCATACCATGTGCCTAATACCTCTCCATTCGGGGAGGCAGTTAGGGAAGGATAACCGCTGTCTAAACCTGGAGGAGACAGCTGGACAGCATCTGGTATGAACGGGATCCCACTCTCATTTACCACACGCCCAAATATGGTGGGAGGGTTTCCTGCTGGCCACGCTACATAGAATTTTCCATTAGGATGCGCGGTTGCATCAGGGTATACGCCCGATCCGCTCGAGCTGGAAATCTGACGAATAGGCGTCAGAGGAAATCCTGAACGATTAAATTCGCGGCCAATGTTCCCTCCCGATCCTACATACGTGACAAAAGCTGTATTTCTGGAGGTTGATAAAGGGATGGGAAAGTAGACCAGTCCAGACGTTGCTCCAAAAGGAAAGTCATCTGTCATAGGATTTTCGAAAGGATTCCATACACGACCAAAGCCGTCGCTTGCTCCGTCCCATACAGCAAGAACATTTCCATCTGGAAAAAAAGTCGCGCTAGGATTAGGAAGACTTGTAAGCGCATTTCGGTTCACCTGAAATTCATTTCCTCCAAGTACGCACCGGGTTTGAAGGGCCAGAAGCATCGTTAACGTTTTAAAGGGATGGCGAACAGCATATCGAATTCCACGATAAGCTGCATCCTTTATTACCTTGAGGGGAGTCCAGATAAATTTAGAAACGAAAGACTCAGTAACGTCTTGTTCATCTAATTGAGAGGCTTTTTCCAATGTTAGAGCGGTTGTTTGAGGTTCTTCATCTTCCTGATTCGGTGGAGGAGGTAAGGGTTGAGAGTGAGAAAGGTCCTCAACAGAGTCTAGCGGATCAGGCGGAGGAGACGCATAGATAGGCTGGAATGAAACATTCAAAAGCGCTAATATAATCGTATAACAAAGAAATTTTCGTATTTTATAAGGCATACACTTTCTTTTTATACTCCTTTGTGGCTCATGACAAAGATTATAAGTAATTTTATTAATTTTTTACATAATATTTAGGGAGCCGTCAATTAAAAAACCACAAGATTTTGTATTCATGATCTTATAAATTAATTTCAGAAGTGACGCCCCGCGGTTTAACCGCGGGGTCCAGGGAAATATAAGACTGGGTCCCGCGATCAAACAGCAGGGACGTTAATAAATTTGACTTGGATTGCTTCCCACTCGCTACGCTCGTGGTCGCAATGACGGAGGGTGATGTATTTTTATTTGTATTAAAACTCCCTACTTGTGAGATGCCCCCGTCTGTTTTTCCCTTGTCATCTATGCCTGAGGATTGTAAGACAAAGGCATGAGGAAAGATGGAAAGTAGTGGATTGTGTCAAAGTTAAAAATTTCAAGGCGTAAGTTTTTAATAGGGGTCTCTTCTTTTGTGGCGACCGCAGCTACCCCAGCATTTGTTGCTTCTAGTTTGTCAACCATAAAACCTCAATTTTCGTCAAAAAAGCTTTCCCTTTATAACGTGCATACGGGCGAAGACTTCGAAGGAATTTATTGGCGAGCTGGGCATTATGATGAAAAGGCGCTCGGCCGTTTGGCTGATCTTTTAAGAGATCGCCGTAATAATCAAAAGCATCCTATCGATGCTCACTTGTTTGATCTTTTGCATAAACTTCAATCAACACTTGGAACAAAAGAATTCTATACTGTCATATGTGGCTATCGCTCCCCACAAACAAATGCTGCTTTGCGAAAGCTGAGCAATGGCGTTGCAAAAAACAGCCTTCATCTCAAAGGCAAAGCCATTGATATCCGTCTGGAACATACATCCTTAAAGGAGCTTTGTCAGGCCGCTCGATCCCTTAAGGCAGGTGGTGTTGGCTATTATCCGAAATCAAAGTTTGTTCATGTGGATATTCGGCCTAAACCAGCCTTTTGGACATAATGTAAAAAAGATTAATCAAAAATAAAAAAAATTGACAAAAAAATTGAAATATTTTTTAAGAAGGCGTAGCCTTATAAAAAAGTTAGAGGCTGCATGGAGTTATTTATGAAATCCGTTTTAACCAAAATTCCCCGTCCAAAACAATCTAAGTCCGATCCCCTAAAGGTTCAGCTGGCAGCAGCGTATCGTATTCTAGCCATGCTCAAGTTGGATGATTTGACCTATGCTCACCTTTCCGCGCGGCATCCAGATGGGGATTCTTATTTTATTTATCCTTTTGGTCTTTTGTTTGAAGAAGTAACAGCGTCTAGTCTTTTAAGAGTTTCCCTAGATGGTAAAGTCTTAGATGGAAAAGAGGAAAACACATACAAGAAAATGGGTTATGTCGTTCATGGGGGTATTTATCAAAGACGTCATGATGTGAACGCCATTTTCCACCTTCAAAGCACTGCAGGTGTTGCGGTCTCAGCCCAGAGTTGTGGCCTCCTGCCCTTAAGCCAGTTTTCTCTTCATTTTTATAACCGCATTTCCTACCATTCCTATGATCCCCTCTCATTGGAGGCGGAGCAGCAAGGAACTGATTTGATTAAGGCTTTAGGGAAAAATAAGGCTATGATTCTCCAAAACCATGGAACTTTGACATGTGGAAAAACTATCGAAGAAGCTTTTCTTTACGCCTACTTTTTAGAACAGGCCTGCAAGGTTCAATGCCATGCTGTTGCGGGGAGTCAGAAAATATTAATTCCTCCAAAAAAAGTTTGTGAAAAAGCAGCTCAAGAACTACGCAATTTTGAACAAGAATTTGGTCATCAGAACTGGACTGCTCTTCTTAGAAAACTAGACCGGCTTGATTTGTCATACAAGGATTAAGAAAGGCAAAAGCTTTTTAACTATTTTCTCCCCGTAGAACCTTGATGTTTTTGCCATACTGGGAGGCATTTCCTAAAGCAAAAATTGCGCTTCCTGCAACTAAAATATCAGCCCCTGCTTCAATGACAAGAGGGGCGGTTGAAGGGGAAATCCCTCCATCAACTTCTAAAAGAATGTCTCGCTCTGACGCATCAATAAGAGCGCGAACATCTCGGATTTTTTTAATCTGGCTTTCGATAAAAATTTGTCCCCCAAAGCCCGGGTTGACAGTCATCACGAGGATGAGATCGAGTATGGGCATAAGAGGCTTTATCAGATCTAAAGAGGTGCCCGGATTCAGGGAAATGCCCGCCTTGCAACCCACATCCTTAATGACTTGAAGGGTACGATAAATATGGGGATCCGCTTCAGGATGAACCGTTAGAATGTCGGCTCCTGCCTTGGCGAAATCGGAAATAAAGGAATTAATAGGGGAGATCATAAGATGCACATCGAATGGAAGGGCTGTCCATGGGCGCAATTTTTCAATTACAGGGGCGCCAAAGGTAATATTAGGCACAAAATGGCCATCCATCACATCAAGATGGATCATGTCAACATAAGCTTCAACCGCTTTAATTTCTTCCCCTAAGCGCGCAAAGTCAGCCGCGAGTAGGGAAGGCGAAATTTGGAGTTTGCGCATAACTACCTGTTACGTAATTTACTATCTTATTCTACGGATCCTTAAAAGAGAGTCAAATTGATAATAGCGCCTAGACTTTCGTTCAATCCTCAGAGTGCACCTTTCCCGCCACTTTATTAAGGATACCATTCACAAAAGACACTTCTGAAGCATTAAAAAAAGCGTGAGTAATGTTGAGGTATTCATCAATGATAACAGGAGGGGGGGTTTTTGTTTCAAGAAGCTCATAGAGGGAAGCTCTAAAAATGGCGCGTGTGACAGGTTCAATGCGCTCGAGGGTCCAATCAGGCTTCAGGTGGCTCTTTACAATCTCATCGGTTTTTAGGTGAAGTTCCCATGCCCCTTCCGTGAGCTTTACAAAAAAGGAACGATCCGCCTTTAAAAGGCCACTTTCCTTATCCTTAAAGCGATGCTCAAGGAATTGAAGAACTACTGTGGAGGCGGGTTCCTCAGTTTTCTCAATCTGGAAAAGGGCTTGCACAGAGGCAAAACGGCTTAAACTGCGTCCCTTAAAAGAATGCTTTGATGATAAACGCTTACTCATGCTGCTGACTTATACTCTCTTGCATTTATAATTTCATTGTAGGTATGAGCTTATCATACTCTTGGGCAAGGTGACAGAAGTCCTGGACCGTCAGGGTCTCTGCCCGGGATTCAGGATTAATGTGAGTTTTTTCTAAAAGAGTGAGTGGGCTCAGCGTGAGGCTCTTTAAACTCGACCTCAGCATTTTGCGCCTGTGAGAAAAAGCTGCCTTCGTCACCTTTTCAAGGACTGCCCATGAGATGTCTTCTCTAGGAAAGCGCGGTGTCAAGTGAAGAACCGTAGATGTCACCTTGGGAGAGGGGGTAAAAGCCCCGGGGGGTAAATCAAAGAGTTTTTGAACCTTGGCTTTCCATTGGCACATAACAGAAAGACGGCCATAATTGGGAGTGGAAGGTTTAGCGGTCAAGCGTTCTGCTACTTCCTTTTGAAACATTAAGGTTAAGCTTTCAAAATCATCCATATATTCTAGCATTTTGATGAGGAGAGGGACAGAAACATTATAAGGCAAGTTTGCAATGACCTTTCGGGGCGGATCTCCGAGGGTGTGAAGAGATACTGTCAGGGCATCTTGATTCAAAAGTGAAAACCTTCCCTTAAAATGGATTCTGAGCACCTCTAAAAAGGGCAGGCATCTTTCATCCTGTTCAATTAGGATCAATTCTCGACAGGGGGTTTTTATAATTTCCCGCGTAAGGCCCCCAGGCCCCGGGCCAATTTCAATGACCGCGTGATTTTCAAGAGGGGCCGCGCTTTCAACAATTCTTTGAAGAATATGTGGATCGCACAAAAAATTTTGTCCTAGGCTCTTCTTGGCCCTTAAGGCGCGGATGGCCTCTCGCAATGGTATCATTCACATTTCACATCCGTATCTCGATGAAGGCATGACGCTTTAAATCCCGCAGTTCGCGACGCGCAAGGAGGTTATGCTTGCGCGCCACAAGATTTGCGCGGGCATCTTCTCGTGTAAATTCCATTGCTTTGTGTGTTTTTCGTTCGCAAACCATGAGAAGGAGAGCTCCATCCTGAGTGAGAAGAGGGGGTGAAGGCTGATTGATTTCGAGGGGTGTCACCACCTTTTGCAGTTCCTCTGGGAAGGAATTCATAGGTTCGCCGCGAATAAGGCGAATTGCTGCTGTGGGAAACTTTTGTTTTGTAAGTTTATCGAGGGCATGGCAGTTTTTGGCTGAGCGAGAAATACCTTCTGCCACCTGCATGATTTCATAGGCACGCTCTTCTGTGACGTTTTGTGGGAAGGGCAAGAGCACTTGATCAATGGTTAAAAGGAGCTCCCCTTCCTTATTGGGGAGCTTTCGCTCAATATAGGCAACCAAAGCATAGCCCTGTGATATTCGGAGGGGATCCGAAAGTTGGCCCGGCGTAATGGTGGAAAGAGCCTCTCGGACTTCAGGCTCTAGTTGATCCTCCGTTAACCAGCCCATGTCTCCTCCTTGTGAAGAAGTAGGAGATTGGGAAAATTGTTGAGCAAGGGCCGCAAAATTTGCTCCCTTCTGTAATTCTTTCACAAGATTATTCAGGGTTTCTTTTGCGTTTTGCTCTTGAGCTGCCGTGTCACAAGGCAAAACAATTTCGGCTAAGTGATATTGGGTTTTACCCTCTTTTTCTTGTAAAAGTTTAAGCTCTTGATCAATCTCCCAGTCGGCGACCTGGAGAGAGGGAAGACCTTCTGCCGTTTGCTTCCGACCGACTTGGTCTTCTAAGGATTTCAAGGGATATTTTTCTTGTATATAGACCATCCATACAAGCTGAGCTTTGATTTGATCCTCAAAGGTTTTCAAGGGAATAGAATTGTCATTTAAGATTTTTGCGATACCCCCTTCTGGCATACCATTGCTTTGTTCAATATCCTTGATGGTTGCATCTATGTGTTCTTTCTTTATTTCGAGGCCGTACATTTTCCCTAACTCAAGTTGAAGAGCCTCATCAATCATCACACGCAACATTTGATCCTGCATGCGCTCTAAATTTTCTGACGTAGGTTCTAAGCTTGAGCTAATCGCTGCAAAGCGCAGACGATTTGTTAAGTCAGCCTTGGTAATTACGCTCTTATTAACAACAGCGGCAATGCGACTTGATGATGCAGGTTGCGCTGCATGAAGAGGGCAGGTATGAATAAAAAGGCTAAGTAATAAAATAAGTAAACAACGCATTTCTCTTTCCCTATCAGTTTAGAAAGTGGGGACACTATAGAACGTCTTTTTCTTTAAGGAAATAGTTGTCTTTGGATCTTGAATTTTTTTCCAATATGAAGGATTGTCACCCTATTCAAGATTAATTTTATGAGTGCTATGACCAGACTTTCTCGTTATCTCTTTGGACAACTCTTTTTCACGGCTCTTTTTGTGACTCTGGCCTTGACGACAATTATGTGGCTGGCTCAATCCATTCGGTATATTGATTATATTGCCAATAAGGGGGTGTCTTTGCTCCTTTTCTTCCAAATGATTCTTTATCTTTTTCCCAACCTCGTTGTTATTATTGCCCCTATAGCGGTTCTCATCGCCGTTTTGTTTATCTTTAACAAGCTTATTGCAGACCATGAGCTTGTGGTGATGCAATCGGCGGGTTTAAGCTATTGGCAGTTAGCAAAACCTGTTTTTGCGTTAGGGGTTGTTTTTACTTTGATTGTTTATGTCGTTTCTCTATATTTATTGCCTCTTTCTTTTCGAAAATATAGAGATATTTCCACATCCTTAAGAGAAAAGTCCTTAATTAGTTTGGTGCAAGTTGGGCAATTTAATACCTTTGGGCGGTATACGGTGTATACGAAAAGGCAAGATGCTCAAGGAAACTTTTTAGGAATTTTAATTTATGAGGGTGTGAAAGGTGAAAATCCCACAATTTTTATGGCTGAGAAGGGTATTATCCTTGATAAGGATAAGGGAGGGCGAATCCATTTAATTAATGGCAATCGACAGGAGCAAGATTTAACAACAAGAAAGCCTTCTGTTTTATATTTTGACCGGTACACGCTTGAAGCAAAGGAAAAGGAAAGTGGGGAACCAAAAGGTGAGCGGTTTTTAAAAGCCTATGAACGGTCAATTGGGGACCTTTTTAACCCGAAAGAAGAATTGAATATTAGAACAAAGTTGGAATTTTTCTCAGCCGCGCATCAACGTCTTCTCTCCCCACTTTATGCCCTGGCGTTTGCCCTTTTAGGAGTTTGTTTTATGATTTTGGGGCATTTTAATCGTAAGGAAAGAACATTCAGGATTTTGGTTCCCTGTTTGATTGCCAGTTTGTTAGAAGTTTGTGCCTTAGTTTTTCTTCATACACTTAAATATGTTCACCTATTTATTCCTCTTTCTTATGGAATCATTCTTTTAACCATCGCGACATGTCTCCTTGCTTTGACCTCCTGGGGGAGTCGTTTCCCGAAAAGTTTGAGTTGGAGAAAAGCTGCATGAACCTGTGGAACATTCTGGCTCGGTATGCCAGTCGGAGTTTTCTCTTAAGTTTTGGAGGAACTTTCTTCTGTTTATTTACTATTATTGTTCTTTTTGATTTTGCAGAGATTCAAAGACGTGCTGGGTCAAAGGAGGTTGATCTAGGAATAAAATTGAGTATGGTTCTTCTTCGTGCCCCTCAGTTTTTAGAGCAAGCATTGCCCTTTGTCGTGTTAATCGCTGCTCTTTTTGTGTTTTGGCGTTTAAATAGGGCCAATGAACTTATTATCATTCGCTCCAGTGGTGTTTCTTTATGGCGTATCATTGTTCCCGTATCCCTTACGGCGCTTCTCATTGGGTTTATTGACCTTGCGGGCTTTAATCCTCTCTCCTCTGCTTTTCAAGAAAGATATGAAAAATTAGAGAAGCATTATCTATCCAGACATAAAGAGGACATCAAAATTTCTTCAACTGGCTTGTGGTTTAGTGAAAAAGTTGATTCGAACCTAAAGATTTATAGAACCAGTAAGGTGGATTTGAAAAAATTAGAATTCAAAGATTTAAATATTATTATCACCTCTCAAAGCAATGAGTTTGTTGAACGGATTGATGCAAAAACGGGGCGTATTTATAAGGGCCAGCTTTATTTAAGGGATGGTTGGGATTTAGTTGCAGGAAAGGTGGCGGAATCTTTTGCTGAAAAGAAGATGGCAACCACACTTACAAAAAAGAAAATTGAGGGCTTGCAAGTAAATCGGTCAATCTTTTCTTTTTGGAAGTTGCCCGCCTATATGTCTCTCTTGGATGCCGCTGGCCTTCAAATCCTTAAATATCAAATGTCTTGGTATTCTATGATAGCGAGCGTCTTTTGGCTTGGCTTTATGGTTCTTCTTGCTGCAGCCTTTTCCTGTCGTCCTCTCCGCCAAGGGAAAACTGTCTTTTTTATTTTGCTTGGCCTGCTTGCAGGCTTTTTCTTATACTTCTTTAAAGATATGACTTTTGCAATGGGGGCATCAGGGGTTTTACCCCCCATAATTGCTGCTTGGCTTCCTCCGGTTATTACGGCTATGGTAGGATCCGTTATATTATTTAATCAAGAAGACGGGTAAAAATGAGTCCCAAAAAAATATCGTCTTTTTTCTTTTTAATCAGCCTATTGTCCACCTCTCTCCAGGCGCAAGTTGGTTTTTTAGAAAGTGATGAGCAACCCGTTCTTTATTATGCGGATACTCAAACCTATGATCGTGATTTGGGCATTTTAATTTTGAAAGGGAATGTCGAATTCCAACATGAAGGGAATGTCTTAGAAGCTGATTATGTTACCTATAATGAAAGCTTAGATATTGTAACCGCATCGGGCAATGTACGGTTGCGCCAAGAAAATGGGGATGTTGAGTTTGTTGAATATTTAGAACTTACAGGAAACTTGAAGGAAGGGGTCATCCTCCAGCTTCGTGCTCTTTTAGAAGATGATACGAAACTCGTCGCTGTTGAAGGCCGCAAATTTGAAGATCGGGAAGAGCTGGATAACGCGGTTTACACTCCTTGCGATTTATGTGGGGATCAGCATCCCACATGGCAACTCAATGCTCGGCGTGCTGTTAAGGATAATGAAAATAAGAATATTCACTTTACAGATGCCCAGTTTCGGTTTCTAGATGTTCCCCTCCTATACATTCCTTATGCGACGCAACCGCTGGAGCGTCGAAGTGGTTTCTTGATTCCAAGACCCCAATATAACACAATTTTTGGAGCAGGAATGGAGGTGCCCTATTTTATAGCCCTGTCAGATGATATTGACATGACCATTGATCCTATCTTTTACTCGCGACAAAATCCCGTTGTTTTTGGGCAGTATCGACAAGCGTTTGGGTTTGGAGCGCTGAAAGCCGAAGGAAGTCTTGTTGATTATAAAAAGACGAGCAAAGATAAGATTGCTGAGAAAGCGGGTAATTTTAGACTCCCTAAAAGGCGAGGCCATGCCTTTGGAGATGGAAAATTTAATCTCAATGAAGAGTGGCGGATTAGAGCTAATGGCGGGTATGTGAGTGATAAAACGTATTTCAAAAAGTTTAATATTTCAGGATGGCGTAATGAACCTAACCTTACATCTGAAGGAATCTTAGAAGGGTTTGTTAGTCAGCGAGATTTTGCAGCTGCAAAAGTTTATAATTTCCAGGGGCTTCAGAATGCTGACGTGCAAAAGCGCATTGCAGCTCCTCTCCCTTATTTAGAATACAATGCCTATTCAGCTGTAGATCCTTTAGGAGGACGTTTTAATTTTGATGGGAACTTCTTAAATCTTTACCGAGCCACGGGTCTTAAAATGCGAAGAGGAATTGGCCAAGCTGATTGGAGGCGCCCCTATATTGCTCCATTTGGCCAAGTTTTTTCAGCATTTGGTACTGTGCGAGGCGATTTATATGCTGTAGAAGACGGAAAACAAGGTCGCCCCCCAACTGATCAAAAAAGAGGAGGTGGCCGCTTCTTTCCTCAAGCTGGGCTGAATTTTAAGTGGCCATTTTTCAACTGGTTGTGTGACCAAAATTACATTGTCCAGCCCGTTGGAGAATTGATTGGTGCTCCCGATAAATCCATAGGGGTAAAATCAAGCCGTATTCCCGACGAGGATAGTAAGGATTTTGAATTAAATGATACAAATCTCTTTAGTCCTGACCGTTACCCAGGCTATGATCGTATTGATACGGGAAGTAGGGCCATCTATGGAGGTGAGGTTCTCTCAACAGGCAAACAATTTGGTGACGTCAGTGCCTTTCTTGGCCAAAGTTATTCATTGTCTAAGCCCAGTCGGCTTGACTTGATTCAAGGTTTTGGGCGGCGCCCCTCGGATTATGTCGGTCGTATTATGGCAAGTCCATTTTCATGGTTTGATGTTAACTATCGTTTTCGCATTGATCAGAAAAGTTTAAAAGTACGGGTCTCAGAAGCAGGAGGTGCCATAGGTCCAGCCATCGCTAAACTTGCTGCGAATTATGTTTTTCTTGACAAAACCTCAACTGCAAATAACAAAGATTTTAACCAGATTGCCTTAACCTTAACCTCTCAAATCACCAAATACTGGTCTCTTGTAGGTCAAATGAGAGAAAATTTAGTCAACAAAGCGGATGGAGGAGGACCTCTCATGCGTGGAATTGGGGCGATTTATCGTGATGAGTGTTTCGGTTTGGGTCTGACTATTTCTCGTCAATACTATAGGGATCGAGATGTACGACCAAACACGACGCTTCTTATGACACTCTTTCTTAAAAATGTGGGTGACTTTAATTATTCACTTGATCTTAATCAGGGCGTATTTGGTGAGAAATCTGATACCCCTTACACGCCATAGGTTAATTTAATAGCATTTTGAATAAAAAACATTTATAAATTGAGACCATGGGGTTTCTTCTTTACACCCTTTTTTAAATTTTTTTCGGGCGGTCGGTTATAAAACGATATTATTCTTCCTCTGAAAAATCATGCTTCCGTTTACCCATAGGCACTCCTCTAGCTTGATGCCTTAATATACCATAAAAATCATATAACGACTATTTAGTATTAGGAAGTCGGTCATCTTTATGTGTTATTGACATTTAGTATTAGGAGGTCAAATAGAAAAGTGAACGTGGAGGTATGCTGAGCCTTCTCAAAATAGTTATAGAAGTTTAGACTTTTTTAACTATCCCAGATGCTAAGCCTCCAGCTATGCTGGAGGACTCAAAGAGTTTTACATAAAATGAAGATCTCCTAGAATACTTCGACCGCTCGAAG